>TARA_R110000824_G_scaffold366730_3_pt1 | contig 105579 bp, 93 predicted proteins | sample TARA_R110000824 | Tara Oceans TARA_R110000824 (sample SAMEA4397747) | marine metagenome | biome: Polar Biome; feature: [MES] marine water layer (ENVO:01000295) within the mesopelagic zone...; material: water (ENVO:00002006), including particulate matter (ENVO:01000060) such... | reverse complement strand
GATGACTGGATCTGCGTGATCTGCGCGGAGATTTCTTCCGTCGCTTTGGCAGTCTGCGTTGCCAGCGATTTCACTTCCGAGGCCACAACCGCAAAGCCCTTGCCAGCATCGCCCGCACGCGCGGCTTCGATAGTGGCATTGAGTGCAAGCAGGTTGGTCTGACCGGCAATGTCGTTGATGAGCTGAATGATCTCGCCGATCTTCTGTGCGCCAACAGCCAGATCCTGCACCACACTGTCTGTCGAGCGCGCGTCATCAACGGCCTGATTGGCGATACGGGCAGAGTTCGCCACCTGCTGCGAGATTTCCTGGATCGAGGCGGAAAGCTCTTCGGTTGCCGTTGCCACAGTCTGCACATTGGCAGATGTCTGTTCGGCAGCAGTAGCCACGCTCATGGCCTTGCTGTTGCCCTGATCAGCCAGCGAGGTCATGGAACCGGCGGTCGATTCCATCTCTGTTGCGGCGGCTGAAAGCGACTGCACCAATGCACCCACTTTGGCTTCAAAGGACGAGGCCAGTTCGTTCATCGAGCGTTTTTTGTCTTCAGCCGCGAGACGTTCGGTTTCTTGCTGTTGTGCCTTCACGCGTTCCATTTCGATCGCGTTGTCTTTGAACACCTGAACGGCAGCAGCCATCTGGCCGATTTCGTCCTGACGATCACGGGCCGGAATTTCGACGCTGTGATTGCCCTCAGCGAGGATTTTCATGGCGTCTGTCATGTTGCGGATCGGTTTGGCTGTTGCCGTGCCGACAAACCATGCAATAGCGATGGCTGCGATCAGGCAGAGAAAGCCTGTGGCAAAACCTGCTGTGATGAGGCTTGAATTGGCGGCAAATAATGTCTCTTCCGGCACAGTCACAACAACAGACCAGGGCGTGTTGATCCCGTTGAGGATAACCGGTGCCGTGGCGCGCACAATGTGCTCTCCACTGCTGCTGACTTCACCCGTAAAGATTTTTTCTTCACCTGCACGCGCGGCATTCACAATGTCCTGCGTCAGATCGATATCGACGGCTTTCTGGCCGGCGCGTTCTGCCTTGTGGTCAGCCACATAAAGGCCGCCATTTGAAAGAACTTTCACATTGCCTGTGCCAAGTGGCTTGGCTTCCAGAATGATGTCGCGCAAGGCATCAAGCTTCAGGTCCACGCCGCCCACACCGACCACACGGCCGTTGATCTTTACCGGCAGGTTCATCGAAGTCATCAGCACCTGCTCGCCATCCACCTCATAGGAATAGGGCTCGATGGCAAAGCCGTGACCGGCTTCTTTGGGCAAAAGATAATAGTCACCTTCGCCGGGCACGTCATAGCCGAGCAGCGGCGAATATGTAACCTGACCATCATTGCCACGTGCCAGATAGGGCATGTAGCGGCCGGTCGCGTCATATTTCTCTGTGCCTGCATTCATCATGTCGGCATTGTCGAATGCATTCGGCTCAAAGCCGATCCACGCACCCAGAATGCCGGGATTGCCGCGCACTGTTTCCGCCAGAAAAGCATTGAAGGCGTCGCGGTTGGCGTTGCCGGATTGCACAGCGGCAATGCCCGCGCTGACAATTGTCTGCGAGACCTGAATTTGCGGGTTCAGCACATCGGCAATGGCATTGGCCTGTTCGCGTGCAGCCGTGCGCATCAGTTCCAGCGATGTGTCATGTGTGAATTTCGAACCGATCATGGTGAGGGTCGTCCCCACAATCGCGACAGCGCCTACAGCCACCAGCGCGATAATCAAGCTCAGTCGGAGAGAAATCGATTTCATAGGAGCCTCTGAAAAAATTTGTTCACCGGGAACGCCCGGCGAGAAAACGCCTTTCTTCCAGTTTCTCTACAACGCCCTAATAGTCCTTATGGACCGAGGGGCTTTTTTGTTCAGATATTGTTAAGCCGCTCAGATTGTTCGGCATTATCTTGCGATCAGAAAAGATAAAGCCCGGATGCGGGGGGACACATCCGGGCCTTTCTCGTCATCATAACGGCATTGCGGCCGTCAGGATTTAAGAGTTGATGCAAGCTGCTTTCCGGTCCCGGGGGGGAGGTGGGAAGAAGGAAAGCGTCCTGTGAGGCCATAATTAGCGGCCTCTTGTTGAAGCCGCTTTAAGGATTTCAAAATTCTTTGGTAAGAAGTTGATTACTCTTTTCTGGTCCGGAAAATCCCGAATCATCAGAGTTTTTTATTCGGCTATCGCGGTGCGGCGGCTCGTGTCAGCCGGTCGTTAATTGCCTCGCCCAGCCCCTCGCGCGGCACAGGGGCCACGGCCAGGCTTTTCCCGTCCGCCATTGCATCAAGCGCACGCAGCATTGAAAACAGATTGGCCGCCGCTTCGGTCAGGTTCCCGCTATCTGACAGATTTAGCTCCGCCTCCGGACAATCCGGCCCGAAGCCAAGCCAGAGTTCATTGCTGTGTGGGGCGCTTGCATTAAGTCGCAAATGGGCATGCGGCGCATAATGGCTTGCCAATTGCCCCGGCGATGAGCGTCCCTCGTCACCCGATGTCACATCGGCGTCCTGCAATGCTGCGCCCAGCACGGCCTCGATCTCGGCCCGTCCGATTGCACCGGGCCGCAGCAGTGCCGGTCCGCCATGGGCGGGAAAGCCGATGACAGTGGATTCAAGTCCCAGCATGCAGGGGCCGCCATCCAGCACCATGGCCAGTTGCGTGGCATGGCCCAGACTGTCCATCACATGCCTGGCTTGTGTCGGGCTGATCTCGCCGGATGCATTGGCAGACGGCGCGGCAATCGGACGTCCTGCCGCTTTCAACAGCTTTTGCGCCAGCGGATGGGCAGGCACGCGCACGGCCACCGTGTCCAGCCCGGCGCTCACCAGCAGCGATAGTGGCGAGCTGTCGAGCCGCGGCAAAACAAAAGTGATCCCGCCGGGCCAGAAGTGCCGCGCCAGCAGCTCCGCCTTGGCGGTAAACAGCACATGCTCGCGTGCAGCCTCCAGATCGGTCACATGCACGATCAGCGGATTGAAGGTCGGGCGACCCTTGGCCTCGAATATGCTCGCCACCGCATGTTCGTTCGTCGCATCAGCCCCCAGCCCGTAAACAGTCTCGGTGGGAAACGCCACCAGCCGCCCCTCGCGGATCAGCCCGCCCGCACGGGCAATCGCAGCATCATCGGCGCTTAGCAGTTCGGCACTCATCGGACGGTCTCTCATCAGCAAGAAAATTAGGCAGTTCGTAGGGGCTTTATATATGGCTTTTATATGCGAATTGCCCGGCCACCGTTTTTCAGGACTTTCCGGCGCCTCTGCGGTTCAATCACGCGCGAGAATAGAGTAAAAACACTCAAACGTCAGACCTCGCTGTCACGCTGCCCCTGTTCACCTTTTTCAAGACCTGAAAGTACGCTTATGACCTATCGTGCCCCCGTTCGCGACATGGCTTTCCTTCTCAATGAAGTGGTGGGGCTCGATGCGCTCGCAGGGCAGGGCGATTTTGCGGATTTGTCGCCGGACCTCATCGAGGCCGTGCTCGAAGAAGGCGCAAAGTTCGCAGGCAATGTGCTCGCCCCGTTGAACAAATCCGGCGACGTCGAAGGCGTCCGGCTTGCTGACAATGGCGTCAAGACCGCCACCGGCTTTGCCGATGCCTATCGCCAATGGGTCGATGGCGGCTGGGGCTCCATCGCCGCAGCACCCGAACATGGTGGTCAGGGCCTGCCCTTGGCGCTCGCCACCGCAGTGCAGGAGATGTGGAACGCCTCCAACATGGCTTTCGGTCTTTGCCCCATTCTCTCGCAAGGCGCGGTGGAGGCCATTTCCATCCATGGCACGGACGAGCAGAAGGCGCTCTATCTGCCCAAGCTCGTTTCGGGCGAATGGACCGGCACGATGAACCTCACCGAACCGCAAGCCGGTTCCGATCTCAACGCCCTGAAGGCCAAGGCCGTGCCGCAGGGCGATGGCACCTACAAGATCACCGGCACCAAGATTTTCATCACCTATGGCGACCACGACATGACGGAGAATATTGTCCATCTCGTATTGGCGCGCCTGCCCGATGCGCCTGCGGGCACCAAGGGCATCTCGCTGTTTCTGGTGCCGAAGTTTCTCGTCAATCCTGATGGCTCGCTCGGCGCACGCAATGATGCCAAATGCACCGGCCTTGAACACAAGATCGGTATTCACGCCAGCCCCACTTGCGTCATGTCCTATGGCGACGAGGGCGGTGCCATCGGCACTTTGATCGGTCAGGAAAATCGCGGCCTCGCCTGCATGTTCACCATGATGAACAATGCCCGTCTTCTGGTGGGCACACAGGGCGTTGCCATTGCCGACCGCGCCTACCAGCATGCGCTGGCTTTCGCGCAGGAGCGCAAGCAGGGCCGTCCCGTCGGCACTGATCTGCCAATGGGCGAGATGGCTCCCATTATCGAGCATCCCGATGTGCGCCGCATGCTCATGTCCATGAAGTCGCTCACACAGGCCGCCCGCGCCATCTGCTATGCCAATGCGGTGGCCATCGACACGGCCCATCATGGCGCAGACGATGCCGCACGCAAATCCGGTCAGGCGCGTGCCGATCTTCTCACACCCATTGCCAAATCCTTCTCCACCGATATCGGCTGCGAGGTCGCCTCGCTCGGTGTGCAGATCCATGGCGGCATGGGTTTCATTGAAGAGACAGGGGCAGGGCAATATTATCGCGATGCCCGCATCCTGCCGATCTATGAAGGCACAAACGGCATTCAGGCCATCGATCTTGTCAGCCGCAAATTGCCGCTGGCCAATGGCGATGTCGTGCGCAACTTCATTGCCGAGATGAAAGAGACCGCCGCCGCCGCCCATGCCTCCAACAATGCCGACATGATCGCAGTCGGCACGGCATTGGACACTGCTCTCGACGCGCTCGACACGGCCACCGGCTACATGCTGGATAATCTCAAATCCGCACCTAATGATTGCCTCGCCGGTGCCACGCCCTATCTGCGTTTGTTCGGCACGGTCACAGGCGGCCATTTTCTGGCCCGTGCGGCACTCGTCAAGGCGGAGGCCGCACAAGCCGCACCGCGTATCAATCTTGCGCGCTTCTATGCCGACCAGATTTTGCCAGCCACAGCCGGTCTTGTCGGCCCCGCCACAGCGGGTGCTTCGGCGTTCTTTCAGGCCGATCTCGCCAGCTAGACAGGCTTTGCTTTCCCTTAGGGAACCTGCGGTTTTGGCAGTCCTGTTTGACGTGTGCCGGTCACGCGCCTATCACAAATAGGCACGTGACCTTCCCATTTCTCCGGTCGCGCCAAGGTTGAAAGCAGTATCCATGTCAGACGTCTCGCTCACCACTTCGGACGAAAACCCGCTCACCTATCCGCTGAGCCGCATTCCCGAGCCCGGCGAGCTGATGGAGGCCGCGCCCGGCATTTTCTGGGTGCGTATGCCGCTGCCTTTCACGCTGAACCACATCAATCTCTGGCTGCTGGAAGAAGAAGACGGTTGGACGCTGGTCGATACTGGCGTTGCCACCGACGAAGTGAAAGCGCTGTGGCGCTCCATCTTCACAGACAAGCTCAAGGGCAAGCCGATCACGCGTGTCATCGTCACGCATCTCCATCCCGATCATGTCGGTCTTGCAGGCTGGATCACGCGCAAATTCGGCGTCGAGCTATATATGTCGCGCACCGATTTCCTCATGTGCCGCAATCTCGTTCTCGACACAGGCCGCGAAGCCCCCAAAGAGGCGCTCGATTTCTATCGCGCTGCAGGCATGGGCAAGCGCGGGTTGGAATCCTATGCCCGCCGCTTCGGTGGTTTCGGCAGCCATGTCTCGCGCCTGCCCGACACATTCCGCCGCCTGCGCGAAGATGACGAGATCACCATCGGCGGTCGCTCATGGCGCGTCGTGGTCGGCTCCGGCCATGCGCCCGAACATGTCTGCCTCTACAGCGCGGACGCAAAAATCCTCATCTCCGGCGATCAGGTCCTGCCGCGCATCTCCTCCAATGTCTCGGTTCATCCCACCGAGGCACATGACAATCCGCTGCAAGACTGGATCGACAGCTGCCACCGCATCCGCGCCGCGCTGCCCGACGATGTGCTGGTGCTGCCCGCCCATAATGAACCTTTCTATGGTCTCCACGCGCGGCTCACCCAACTCATCGAAGGCCACGAAGACGGATTGTCAAAACTCCGCGACCTCATCGCCGAGCCAAAACGCGCCATCGATGTTTTCCCCGCACTCTTCAAACGCGAGATCGGCCCCGAAGTCTTCTTCATGGCCACCGGCGAAAGCCTTGCGCATCTGAATTGTCTGCTGGGCCGCAAAGCCGCCAAAGTCACCCGCAACGAAAAAGGCGTGGACTGGTACGAGCAGGCCTGAGTTTTCTGCGCTGGTCGCTATCCCTCCCTGCACCCGCGGCCCAAACCTGCTACACTCGCACCAATCCCACTCCCAGCCGGTTGCGTGTCTCATGGAAACCCTTCTCGTCTCCCATTTTGCCTGCCTCGACCACGAGGTGCCGGACGGTCATCCCGAGCGCCCCGACAGGCTGCGTGCCGTGCTAGGCGCATTGGAAGCCGAGGAGTTTGTGCTCCTCATCCGCGCGCAGGCGCCATTGGCCACAGTCGAGCAGTTGGAGCGCGTCCACACCGCTGCCCATGTCGCCTCCATGCTGGATGGCGAACCGATGGAAGGCTTTCGGCGCATTGATCCCGACACGGCCATGTCGCCGGGTTCTGCCGAGGCCGCTCTCAGGGCGGCAGGCGCCGTGGTCTATGCCGTGGACGAGATCATGGCAGGCAACGCCCGCAACGCATTCTGCGCCATCCGCCCGCCGGGCCATCATGCCGAGCCGGACCGCGCCATGGGCTTTTGCCTGTTCAACAATGTCGCCGTCGGCGCACTCCATGCCCGCGCCGCACACGGCCTGAAGCGCCCTGCCGTTATTGATTTCGATGTGCATCACGGCAATGGCACACAAGCCGCTTTCGAGCATGACGCCTCGCTCTTTTATGCCTCCACCCATCAATATCCGCTCTATCCGGGCACAGGTGCGCCCGATGAGCGCGGTGTCGGCAATATTCTCAATGCCTGTTTGGCCCCGGGTTCCGGCTCGGATGCGTTCCGCGCCACATTCTCCGAGATGGTCATGCCCGCATTGGCACAATTTGACCCCGATTTCATCTTCATTTCCGCCGGATTCGACGCCCATGCTGCCGATCCGTTGAGCGATATGCGGCTCACCGAGGATGATTACGCTTGGGCCACCGCCGAATTGGTCCGCTATGCCGAGAAGCATTGCGCGGGCCGCGTTGTTTCCACGCTTGAGGGCGGCTATGACTTGGCCGCGCTCGGCTCCAGCACACGGGCGCATGTCCGCGCGCTGCAAAATACATTCTGATTTCTGAGGGAGAAGCCCATGGCCACCACATCCGACGCCGATATCGCAAAGCTCAATTTCGAGGATGCGCTGGCCCAGCTTGAACAGATCGTCGCCAAACTTGAAAGCGGCAATGCCGCGCTGGAAGATTCGATCCAGCTATACGAGCGTGGCAACAAGCTGAAAGCCCATTGCGAGGCGCGTCTCAAAGCCGCCGAAGCCAAGGTCGAGAAGATCACCCTGTCGGCCAGTGGCGAGGCCACAGGCACCCAGCCTCTCGACGTCGAATAGGCCACCTCATGCCCGTCACGCCCGTTTCCGCCTCAGGAGCCCAATTCGACACCGCGCTGGCCGATATCGCCGCCAGTGTCGATGCGACGCTCGACACATTGCTGCCGCGTGTCGAGGGGCCGGAGGCGCGGCTCTTCGAGGCCATGCGCTATGCCATTACGGCAGGCGGCAAGCGGTTCCGTCCCTTCCTTGTCTGCGAAAGCGCAAAGCTCTTCGGCTTGCACAAAGGCTCGGCGCTGCGTGTGGCCGCCGCTGTCGAATGCATCCACACCTATTCACTCGTCCATGACGATCTGCCTTGCATGGATGATGACGATTTGCGCCGTGGTCAGCCCACTGTGCATCGCAAGTTCGACGAGGCGACCGCCGTGCTGGTGGGCGATGCGCTGCAAACACTCGCCTTCGACATTCTCGCCGACCGCGACACGCATGAACTGGCCGAGGTCCGTATCGAGCTTGTGCGGCGGCTCGCGGCAGCGTCGGGCGGGCACGGCATGGTTGGTGGTCAGATGATCGATCTCGCCACCGAGGGCCAGCGTGTCGATATGGGCGGCATCACGCGCCTCCAGCAGCTTAAAACCGGTGCTCTGATCGCATTTTCCTGCGAGGCGGGTGCGGTCCTTGGTCGCGCCCCGCGCGAGCGCCGCCATGCCCTTCGCGCCTATGCCCATGACATGGGACTGGCATTCCAGATCACCGACGATCTCCTTGATGTAGAAGGCGAAGCCGAGATTATCGGCAAGACAGCAGGCAAGGACGAGGCGGCAGGCAAGGCCACTTTCGTCTCGATTCTGGGGGTCGAGCGGGCTCGGGCACAGGCCGCCATGCTGTCTGAACAGGCGATCCAACATCTTGATTTGTTTGATGAAAAGGCAGACCTTTTGCGTCAGGCCGCTGCATTCGTTATAAACCGGCAAAATTAGTCTATATGCCGGTTTCCTGCCGGTTTTCCGGCCCGTTCTATATCTGGTCGGTCGCTGGCCGAGGTTGAAGTTTTTGAGCACAAAACCGCACACACCCCTTCTGGACCGCATCGCGCAGCCATCCGATTTGCGCAAACTGCCGGAATCCGATCTGCGTCAGGTCGCTGATGAATTGCGGGCCGAGACCATCGACGCCGTGTCCGTCACTGGCGGGCATCTGGGTGCGGGTCTTGGTGTGGTCGAACTTACCGTCGCCTTGCATCACGTCTTCGACACACCGGACGACAAGATCATCTGGGACGTGGGCCACCAGGCCTATCCGCACAAGATTCTGACCGGCCGTCGCGACCGCATCCGCACGCTGCGTCAGGGTGGCGGGCTTTCCGGTTTCACCAAACGCGCCGAGAGCGAATACGACCCCTTCGGTGCCGCTCATTCCTCCACCTCCATTTCTGCCGGTCTTGGCATGGCGGTCGGACGCGACCTCAAGGGCAACAAGAACAATGTGATCGCGGTCATCGGTGATGGTGCCATGAGCGCCGGCATGGCCTATGAAGCCATGAACAATGCAGGCGCGATGGACAGCCGCCTCATCATCATTCTCAACGACAATGACATGTCGATTGCACCGCCTGTCGGTGGCATGTCCGCCTATCTCGCGCGCCTCATTTCCGGCAGCGCCTATCGCTCGGTGCGCGACTTCGCCAAGGAAATCGCCAAGCTCTTTCCCAAGAGCATCGAGGAGCGTGCCCGCCGCGCAGAAGAATACGCCCGTGGCATGGCCACAGGCGGCACCTTGTTCGAAGAGCTTGGCCTTTATTATGTCGGCCCGATCGATGGTCACAATCTCGATCACCTTCTGCCCGTGCTCAAGAATGTGCGGGATGCGGGCGATGGTCCCATCCTCGTCCATGTCGTCACGCAAAAGGGCAAGGGCTATGGCCCCGCCGAAGAAGCCGCCGACAAATATCACGGCGTCTCGAAATTTGATGTCATCACCGGCGCACAGGCCAAAGCCACGCCCAATGCACCGCAATACACGCGCGTCTTTGCCGATGCACTGATTGCCCATGCCGAGCAGGATGACAAGATCGTCGCCATCACAGCCGCCATGCCGTCAGGCACCGGCCTTGATAAATTCGGCGACAAATTTCCCACCCGCACATTCGATGTCGGCATTGCCGAGCAGCATGCGGTCACATTCGCCGCCGGTCTTGCCACCGAAGGCTTCAAACCCTTCTGCGCCATCTATTCGACATTCTTGCAGCGTGCCTACGATCAGGTCGTGCATGACGTGGCAATCCAGCGCCTGCCGGTGCGCTTTGCCATCGACCGCGCAGGGCTTGTCGGTGCCGATGGTCCCACACATGCCGGTTCCTTCGACATTGCCTATCTCGCCTGCCTGCCGGATTTCGTTGTCATGGCGGCGGCAGACGAGGCCGAGCTGAAACATATGGTGGCAACATCTGTTGCCATTGACGACCGTCCGTCTGCTCTGCGCTATCCGCGTGGCGAAGGCGTCGGCATTGAAATGCCTGCCATTGGCACACCGCTGGAAATCGGCAAAGGCCGCATCATCCGCGAAGGCTCCAAGGTCGCAATCCTCTCGCTGGGCACACGTCTGGCCGAAGCGCTCAAAGCCGCCGAGCAACTTGGCGCATTGGGGCTTTCGACCACAGTTGCCGACGCGCGTTTTGCAAAGCCGCTCGACGAGGATCTCATCACGCGTCTCGCCCGCGAGCATGAAGTGCTGCTCATCGCGGAAGAGGGCTCCATCGGTGGCTTCTCGTCTCATGTGCTTGAGTTTCTGGCCCGCTCCGGTGCGCTGGATCGCGGCTTGAAAGTGCGCCCGCTGCATCTGCCTGATATTTTCATCGACCACGACAAGCCCGAGAAGATGTACGAGCTTGCCGGTCTCTCCACCTCTTCCATGGTCGAGACAGCACTTTCAGCGCTGGGCAAGCAGAGCGAGTTGGCAGACTTCACAGCCGGTCGTGCCACCGCGCCCAAACTCGTCTGACAGGTTTCATGTCCGCTCCGCGCCAGCGCCTCGATCACGCATTGGTCGAACGCGGCCTCATGCCGACCCGCGCCCGCGCGCAATCCGCCATCCGCTCCGGCGATGTGTTGGTGGCAGGCGAGGTGGTGTCAAAGCCCGCCCGCATGGTCGGCGATGATGATCTGATCGAGTTGAGTTCATCCGTACAAAGATATGTGTCCCGTGCCGCGCTCAAGCTTGTCCATGCGCTGGATCATTTCAATATCGATGTGCGGGATAAGTTTTGTCTCGATCTGGGGGCCTCCACAGGCGGTTTTGTCGAAGTGTTGCTGGAGCGCCACGCGGCCCATGTCATCGCCATTGATGTGGGGCATGGTCAACTTGTCCCCGCTTTGGCGGGTAATCCCCGTGTCACCTCTTACGAGGGGCTGAACGCGAAGGACATAGAGCCGAAACACCTGGGGACAAAGCTCGACATTGTCACCTGCGACGTCAGCTTCATATCGCTCGAAAAAGCAACAAGACATTTGCTCGATCTCATGCTGGAAACGCTCGATCTCGTGCAGGAAAATGCTCACTTGATCTTCCTTGTTAAGCCCCAATTTGAGGTAGGTAAGGCCAATCTGGGCAAAGGCGGTATCGTACGGGACGCTGCATTACATGCCCGAACATGCGATAACTTATCCTCATGGCTCCGAAATCGGGGAGAATGGGAAGTTTTCGATATTATCGAAAGTCCGATCCTCGGCGGCGACGGAAACAAGGAATTCCTGATGGTTGCCGTGAAGAAATAGCTCTGTCCGTCCCCATCTTTAAAGTATCGAATTGAATGTCAAATAGTCTTTCTGCGGATGAAATTGAAACCACCATCACATCGCTCGGTCATCTCGGTGACGGTGTAGCCGAGGTTGATGGCGCGTCTCTTTTCGTACCCCGCACACTTGCCGGAGAACGTGTCGTCATCCGTCCGACAGATGATGGTCGCGCCGATCTCGTGCGCATCATCGAGCCGTCCTCCACGCGCGTCAAAGCACCGTGCCGACACTTCGGACAATGCGGCGGCTGCTCGCTCCAGCACGTTGCGCCGGATACATATGCGGCATGGAAACGCGAACAGGTTTCCATCGCCTTGAAAACACGCGGCATCGAAGTCGATGTCGATCCGCTAGTTACCTCCGCACCGCGCACCCGCCGCCGCGCAACCTTCGCCGCCACCCGCACCAAGAAAGGCGTGACACTCGGCTACTACGCACGCGCCACACACACCATCATCTCCGCGCAGGAATGTCCGCTCATCGTTCCCGAGATTGAGGATCGTCTCGAAGCATTGGCCGGACTTGTTGCCACAGGTCTTACGCGCAAAGGCCGTGCGTCACTTTCCGTCACCGCCACAGAGACAGGTCTTGATGTGGCAGTCACAGGCGGCAAAGAAAGCCCTGACGGTCCGTTGCGTTCCGATCTCGCCCGTCGTGCCACCGCCGCCGATCTTGCACGCCTCACATGGGATGGCGACATTCTGTCCGAACGCCGTGCCCCCACCGTCACTCTCTCGGGCCTGCGTGTCATGCCGCCGCCCGGCGCGTTCCTTCAGGCCACCAAGCAAGGCGAAGAAACCCTTGTGACGCTTGTGCTGGAAGCAGTGGGCGATGCGCGCAATGTCGTTGATCTCTTTGCCGGTTGCGGCACATTCACAGCAGCTCTTGCCGCCAAGTCTTTTGTGCTGGGTGTCGAAAGCGAAGCAAAATCTTTGGCCGCCATTGATCGTGCAATCCGCGAGCAGGGTCCGGCTTTGAAACTCAAGCCTGTCGAACTTGTCGGGCGCGATCTTTTCCGTCGTCCGCTTCACATGTCCGAATTGTTGAAGACCGATGTTGTCGTCTTCGATCCGCCGCGTGCCGGTGCGGCCGCGCAAGTCGAGATGCTTGCGCAATCATCGGTGCCGGTGATCGTCGGCGTTTCTTGTAACCCCGCCACCTTCGCTCGCGATGCGCGCGTTCTGATCGACGGCGGCTATCGTTTGAAACGCGTAACACCCGTTGATCAATTTCTCTGGTCGCCCCATATCGAATTGGTTGGAACCTTCGTCAAGGAGTGAAGTCATTCATGGCTCGCACGCTTTCAAGGATCGGATACAGGCTCGGACAGAGCGCACGCGTCGCGTGGTATGCCAGCCATTACCTCGCGCTCAATCGTATGCGCGGACCTTTGGTGCCCGAAGGCGAGTCGCGTCCGGCGATCAAGGGCAGGGTGCCCAAATGGCAAGGTGTTGTCGCGCAGATGCGCGCTTTGTTCGAGCGTGACTGGTCGAATATCGAATTGGGTTTTTATCGCGCACCCGCGGGTCTTGTCGCGCCGTCCGATGCCGTTGCCGCAAGCCTTCGTTTCTTCAAGGATGTCCGCAAGGTGGATGAGCGTCGTCTCTCACGCCGTCATTCCGAAGTGTTGAGCGAGGAGTTGCGCGACCGTTTCCCGCGTTACTATCTCCAGAACTTCCATTACCAGACTGATGGGTGGCTCTCTGAAAATTCTGCCAAACTCTATGACACACAAGTCGAAGTTCTCTTTGCCGGAACAGCAGGTGCCATGCGTCGGCAGGCGCTTGTGCCTCTGTCGCAGATTTTGAAAGGGCGTGATCAACGCAAACTCTCCATGCTGGAAGTTGCTTGCGGCACAGGCGGTTTTGTCTCGGACGTTTTGGACAACTATCCAAAGCTCAACGTCACTGCATTTGATCTTTCACCCGCCTATGTCGCCGAAGCAAAAGCGCGTCTGCGTCCACGCCGTAATCTTGCGATTGTAGAAGGTAACGCAGAGGTCATGCCCGTCGCCGATGCCAGTCAGGATGTGGCCGTCTGTATCTATCTCTTTCACGAGTTACCGCCAAAGGTGCGCAAGTCTGTCGTCGCCGAGATGGCCCGTGTGTTGAAGCCCGGTGGCACGGCCATCATTCTCGATGCTTTGCAGACGGGCGACACACCGGACTTCGATGGCTTGCTCGAAGTCTTTCCTATCGGTTTTCACGAACCGTATTTCACATCCTATCTGTCGGAGGATTTTGCAAAGCTCTTCGGTGCGCAAGGGTTCGTTCAGACAAGTGCAACACCTGCCTTCCTTTCAAAAACAATGGTCTTTGAAAAACTCTAGCCGACCTGACCACGATGGCGCAGGAAGTGGTCCGCCAGCACACAAGCCATCATCGCTTCGCCCACAGGTACGGCGCGAATACCGACGCAAGGATCGTGGCGGCCCTTGGTCAGAATTTCGGTGTCTTCGCCTGCTTTATTGATTGTGGCGCGTGGTGCGAGGATTGAAGAAGTCGGCTTCACAGCAAAGCGCGCAACAATATCCTGTCCGGTCGAGATGCCGCCGAGAATGCCGCCTGCATGGTTCGATGTGAAATTAGGTCCGTCATTTCCGGCCCGCATTTCATCGGCATTCTCTTCGCCGCTCAATGCGGCGGCTGCAAACCCGTCACCGATTTCGACGCCCTTAACCGCATTGATGCTCATCATGGCAGCGGCAATGTCGGTGTCGAGCTTTCCATAGATCGGGGCGCCAAGACCCACAGGCACGCCGGATGCAACGATCTCGATGACCGCGCCACAGGATGATCCTGCCTTGCGCACGCCATCGAGATAGTCTTCCCAGAGCTTTGCTGCTTCGGCGTCCGGGCACCAGAACGGATTGTTGCCCGTCTCGTCCCAGTTCCAGTTTTCGCGATTGATCTTGTGCGGACCCATCTGCACCAATGCACCGCGGATCGTGACAGCTGGCAGCACCTTGCGCGCAATGCCACCGGCAGCGACGCGCGCCGCGGTTTCGCGTGCAGACGAGCGCCCGCCACCGCGATAATCGCGGATGCCGTATTTGGTGAGGTAGGTGTAGTCAGCATGGCCGGGACGGAACTTCTCTTTGATATCGCCATAGTCTTTCGACCGCTGATCGACATTCTCGATCATCAGCGAAATCGGTGTTCCGGTCGTCACTTCAAGTCCACTCTTCTCGTCGATGAACGTGCCCGAGAGAATTTTCACCTCGTCCGGCTCGCGACGCTGTGTAGTGAAGCGCGATTGGCCGGGCTTGCGCATGTCGAGCCAATGCTGGATGTCCGATGCCGTGATCGGCAGCATGGGCGGGGCGCCATCGACCACGCAGCCCAGCGCAGGCCCGTGGCTTTCGCCCCAAGTTGTCACGCGGAAGAGGTGGCCGAATGTATTGTGTGACATGATCTCAGACGATGCTCATGTCGGGCGCGTCTTCGGCCTTCATGCCGACAACGTGATAGCCAGCATCCACATGATGCACCTCACCTGTCACCCCCGATCCGAGATCGGAGAGAAGGTAGAGCGATGTATTGCCCACTTCCTCGATTGTTACTGTGCGCTTCAGCGGTGCGTTGAGTTCGTTCCACTTCAGGATATAGCGGAAGTCGCCAATACCCGATGCGGCAAGTGTCTTGATCGGACCGGCAGAGACCGCGTTGACGCGGATTTTGTTGCGGCCCAGATCGACAGCGAGATAACGCACGCTGGCTTCCAATGCTGCTTTGGCAACGCCCATCACGTTATAATGCGGGATCACTTTTTCCGCGCCGTAATAGGTAAGGGTGACAATCGAGCCGCCATCCGTCATCAGCTTCTCGGCACGCTGGCAAAGCGCGACAAACGAATAGCAGGAGATCGCCATACTGGCCGTGAAGTTGTTGAGTGACGTATCGACATAACGACCCGTCAGTTCATCCTTGTTGGAATAGGCAATGGCATGGACAAAGAAATCAAGCTTGCCCCATTTCGCTTCCAGTTCCGCAAAGACCGCATCCATGCTCGCCGCGTCCGTGACGTCGCAAGGCAGGATCATGGTCGAACCGATGGACTGAGCCAACGGCGTCACGCGTTTCTGCAGCGCTTCGCCTTGATAGGTGAATGCGATTTCGGCACCCTGATCGGCGCAGGCCTTGGCAATGCCCCAGGCAATGGATCGGTTGTTGGCGACACCCATGATCAGGCCGCGCTTGCCGGCCATAAGGCCGCCGGTACGGGCGGGGGGGGTCTGGGTGGTGGCTTCGCTCATCGCCTGCCTCATTCTTGCTTTTTGTGCCGGATTTATGCGGCGGATCAAATCGGGCGCATCCTACACAATAGCCCTTTGTGGTCCATTAAAAAGCCGTTGGCAAATTGCGGTCATTCTAATTCGTAAAAACATGATTTTTGGCTCAGGGCTTTGGTTTTTGCCGTGGGTCGTGTGCGAGTCCTCGGCCCCACCCGGCCACAAAATCACGCAAAAACTGGTCGGGTTCGTCTGGCAGATAGAGCGCCAGGGTAACGATCTGGTCGCCGGTTCGCGCACCATTGTCGAGTTTGATTCCCCGACCCTTGAGCCTGAGTCGCGTGCCGGTGTTGGATCCGGGGGGAACGGTTAGGCTCACAGGACCAGAAATCGTATCGACTTCAAGCTTGGTTCCCAGCACAGCTTCCGGCAATGAGATCGGCAATGTCAGAAGAATGTTCAGCCCGTCACGTGTCATTGTGTCTTGCTGGGCGATGGTGACAGTGATTAGCGCGTCACCGGCAGGTGCGCCACCATATCCCTCGCCACCTTGACCACGCAGACGTATCTGCTGGCCTTCCTCGATACCGGCTGGAATACGCACATCAAGCTCGCGCCCATCGTCTAGCGCCAGTCGTTGCTTGCCACCTCGGGCAGCTTCCAGAAATGGAACTTTGAGACGATAGGTGCGGTCTTCGCCGCGTGCGCGGAAAACGCGTTTACCCGCATCGCGTATGCCGCCGAAAAGGCCGCTAAAAATATCGTCGCCGCCGCCCTGATCCGTTGGACCATTACCGGTCATATCAGGTTCAAAACCGCTTGCACGACGGGCACGTGTGAACGCCGCTTCCTCGAACCCGCTGGCGCGTGTCTTATGTGCGTTGCGCGACCACGCACGCAATTCGGCTTCCGCGGCATCCTCCGCATCGAACCGGGCGCGGGCAGATGTGTCTTTTAGAAGATTGTAGGCTGCGGTAACTTCCTGAAAACGGGCTTGGGCCTGTGCAGCGGTTTTTTCATTGCCGTTTCCCTGCGCATCGGGGTGATAGGTTTTGGCCAGCCGTCTATACGCCGCTTTGATAGCAGTCGCATCGGCGTCAGGTGTAAGGCCCAAAACGGTATATGGATTGCGCAAAAATCAGCTCCGGAGATATTGAAACGAACAGTTTAGACAAGGCGTCCATACCATTTGGTTAACCTTGGCAGAGGCCGTCAAGGCGCTGCGGTGATGTCCCCACCTGCTGTTGTAGTGTCTATATCTTCAGGCGATGGCGGTATGCGCTCGGGGGCTTTGGGGCCTTTAAGTTCCGGCACAAGCACGGCGAGGCGCTTAATCGCGAGCTTGCTTCCCGAACGTGCTGCAAGAGCATACCAGCCAAGTGCTTTGCCGATGTCTTTCTCGACACCATTTCCGCTTTCATACATCACAGCCAGATTATACTGGGCAATGGGGCTGCCTGCGAGAGAAGCGGCGTGAAACCAGAAAGCTGCCGCTTCGGAATTTTTCGGAACGCCGTCGCCATTTAGATGCATGAAGGCAGCATTGACTTGTGCCAATGCGAAACCCTTAGAGCCAGCTTCTTCGTAGAACCACAATGCGCGGGTTGGATTGCGTGCGACGCCTTTGCCGGTTCGCAACAGCAGGGCAACATTGCGCATGGCAGCGAGGTCGGATTGCTGGGCAAGCGGTAGCCAGATTTTAAAGGCAGTCTCGAAATCGCCTTTGTCATAAGCTGTCACACCCTGACGGAAGCGTTCGCTGGGTGGCGGCAAATCGACTTCATGCGAGAGAACTTTGGCCGGAGCCGCTGTCGCCATGTCAATGCCGAAAGGCATGAACATAGCGACAGCAGATAAAAACAGTACGCGCCACGTTGTATTGGAGATGGCTGTCATTTTGAGAAGCATGTCGCGGCCAATTTCTTTTCCAGATCGAAATTTGATGTGGAGAGACTAAGGCCTTCGCTCAAATGATGCCAGTTGCCGTATATTCAGCCGTTGACGATCTGCCAGGACCTGTCCGGCTGTCGGCAGGCGGTGCCATAGGCGCGTTCGCTTTTGCCACCCACGACGATGTTCTGCGAATACTCACGACAATAGGTGTTGTCGCGCTGATAGGCCTGCTGGGGCACGACCGTACCGTAATTGCCGCTATCGGGATTGCGCCATTCGACGGGCTGACCGGCACGACCCGATTCCAGCGCTGTCTGTGTGCTGCGTGTGAGATAGGCCTGATCGGCCCGGTCAAGCGACTGGCCAATGGAACTGCCGAGGAGTGAGCCGAGAAGCACTCCCGCACCTGTCGCCCAGAGGCGTCCGGAGCCGCTACCAACCGATTGTCCGGCAAGGCCACCGGCAATTGCGCCGCCCAATGTGCCGATATTCTGCTTCGGTCCGGCACCCTGCTGGCAAGCTGCGAGGGAAACCGCCATGGCACCAATCATCAATCCGTTTAGGAGTTTCATGTTCCATTCCTGTTCCACTGGTCCTGTCATTCTTAAAGAGCAAACTGACGGGACAAATTCGTAAAGCATGCCTATATATGACGATGAATATGGCGGGAAATAAGGCAGAATCTAGCCTTTGTTCCAGCTACAAGAGTTTGCATAACCCAAGGAGTCCGGATTTTGAGCGCGCGGAACAAGACGCCAGAGCCTGATACGCCGACATGGATCGAAGCACGCGATCCGATGAAGCTGTTTCATGAATGGTTGGGAGACGCGACCAAATCGGAACTCAACGATCCGACAGGCATGGCGCTGGCCACAGCGGATGCCGACGGATTTCCCGATGTGCGCATGGTCTTGCTGAAGGGTGCGGACGAGCGCGGCTTTGTTTTCTATACAAATTATGAGAGCGCCAAAGGCGAAGAGCTTGCTGTCAATCCTAAGGCTGCACTTTGCTTTCACTGGAAGTCGTTGCGGCGTCAGGTGCGGGTTCGCGGTATTGTGACACAAACAAGTTCCGAGGAAGCGGATGAGTATTTCGCTTCGCGCCCGCGCGATAGTCAGATCGGCGCATGGGCTTCGCGTCAGTCGCGTCCGCTGGAAAGCCGGTTTGAATTCGAGCGCGAGATTGCGCGCTATGCAGCAAAGTTCGGCGTTTCAAAGGTGCCTCGTCCACCACACTGGTCGGGATTCCGTATCGCACCTTTACAAATCGAATTCTGGCGTGACCGCCCGTTCCGTCTGCATGACCGGCTTGTCTTTTCCAGAGCCGCAACGGATGCGGGATGGACCACTCAGAAGCTTTTTCCATGACCAGCAAGATCAAGCTGGAGAACGCCGAAGCAAATGCAAAGCTGATGCGGCAGGCGACTTACGCCGCCGTGCTGGTCGCCATCATGCTGATCGGGATGAAGTCGGTCGCCTTCTATCTCACCGGCTCGGTCGCCATGATGGGTACATTGGCGGACTCGGTGCTGGATGGTGCCGCCTCGTTGCTCAACCTTTTTGCAGTCCGCTTTTCCCTCATGCCCGCAGACCATGAGCATCGCTTCGGTCATGGCAAGGCAGAAGCACTGGCCGGTCTTGGGCAGGCAATTTTCATCTGCGTTTCAGCATGTTTCATCGCATGGGAAGCTTTGCAGCAACTGCTCGATCCAAGGCCACTCGACAATTCCTTGCCGGGCATTGTGGTGACAGGCGTAGCTATCGCCCTGACATTGGCACTTGTGGCCTTCCAGCGACATGTTGTGGCGCGAACGGGTTCTTTGGCAATTGCAGCTGACTCCACCCATTATCGTGGTGACTTGTTGATGAATTTGTCGGCTTTGCTTGCGATATTTCTGGCTGGCGTTATGGGGCTGCAATGGGCAGACGCGGTGGGCGGGCTTCTCATTGCGGCATTGATTGCGTTCAGCGCCATACAGATCGCCATGGCATCCTATGATCAGTTGATGGACCGAGAATTAAGTGATGACGAGCGCGAACGCATTGCGGAGATTGCCAAAAGTCATCCCGAAGTCGTAAGTATCCATGACTTAAGAACAAGAGCCGCAGGCACACAGACATTCATTCAGTTTCATCTGGAAATGGACGGGCGTATAACGCTCGCAAAAGCACATCTGATTTCGGATGACGTAGAAGCCCGCGTCACGGAAGCATTTCCTGAGGCGGAAGTAATAATCCATCAGGACCCCGCCGGACTTGAAGATGTGCCGGAAGAAGTGCGTATATGATCATGGCGTACAACACACCTTTGCCCTAGATTGCATGATATGAACACGCCATCCAATGAAGACCGCAAGACCCTGATCCTGACCGGTGCAAGCCGGGGTATCGGGCATGCCACCGTCAAACGCTTTTCAAGCGCGGGGTGGCGCGTCATTACATGCTCACGGCACCCCTTTCCCGAAGACTGCCCGTGGGAGGCGGGGCCGGAGGACCATATTCAAGTCGATCTGGCCGATCCCGAAAATACGCAAGCCGCTATTGCCGAGATGCGGGAGCGCCTCAAAGCGCAAGGCAGTCGCCTAAATGCGCTGGTCAATAATGCAGCTATCTCACCCAAGGGGCCGGGCGGGTCCCGTCTGGGTGTTTTCGAGACAAGCCTCGATGTTTGGCAGAAAGTCTTCCAGGTGAATTTTCTGGCCTCCGCCATGTTGGCGCGCGGGCTGGTGGAGGAACTGAAACTTGCGCAGGGTTCGGTCGTGAATGTGACCTCAATTGCCGGTGAGCGCGTGCATCCCTTTGCCGGATCTGCCTATGCAACATCAAAAGCGGCACTGGCGGCACTTACACGCGAAATGGCATCGGATTTCGGTCGTCTTGGTATTCGGGTCAATGCGATCGCTCCCGGCGAGATTGACACAGCAATATTGTCGCCAGGCACGGACAAAATTGTGGCCGAAATTCCGATGCGTCGTCTCGGCAAGCCGGAAGAAGTCGCGCGCACGATCTATTTCCTGTGCACAGAACAATCCAGTTACGTCAATGGTGCCGAAATTCCGATTAATGGTGGCCAGCACGTCTGAGCGGATTATTTGCTTAGAAATATCACAGCGCATTGGCTGTCGCGCATTTCCGCATTCTCACTGACAGTAAATACAGACGCGATGGTACCGCTGGCACCCTCGAATGCGCCTGTCCCGTTTTCGATACGGAACAGGGCCGAGCCTCGTTGGAGCGTCAGGTCGGGGCTGTCGCCGATATGGCCTTCATTTTCACTCGTAAATGTGAGTGTGCCACCTCCGAAAATGATCTCGCCGCTTTGACGGAACGCGCCGAATTGATCCGGCTCGACCATTGCACTGAGTACGGCCTGCGGTGCGCCGGTTGAGAAAATATCATCGGTTAGTGAGGAGAAAGATGCACGTGTTTCAACACGCATCACCGAGCCCATCTCATCTTCCGGCGACACTTTGCCCTCGAACAAAAGCTGGTAGCGAACTTCTCTCATCCTGCTGTCCGCAAGCCTTCCTTCGTGACATAGACTTCGGTGTCGTCGAGTGCTTTTTCGGCGGCATCGAAAATGTCATCAATATCAGCTTCTTTAACGATGAGGGGAGGGCAGAATGCCACGATGTCATTAGCCATAGCGCGTACGATCAGACCATGCTTTTCGGCCATCTTCTGCAAGGTCGCGCCGATGCCGGCTTTCACGTCGAAGCTGCGTTTTGTGGATTTGTCTGCAACAAGCTCCATTGCGCCAAGCAGACCTTTTGCACGGGAATGACCAACCAGCGGATGTTCGGCAAGGCGTGCGACACGCTCTTCAAAGCGCGGCGCGACCGAGCGCACATGACCTACAATATTGCGTTTCTCGTAGATTTCGAGTGTTTTGGCAGCGACAGCAGCGGCAACGGGATGGGCGGTATAGGTGAAGCCGTGGCCGAATGTGCCGATCTTTTTGCTTTCGTCGATCATCGCCTGATACATGTCTTCGCCCACTGTTACAGCGGCGATGGGGACATAGGCTGACGATAGTGCCTTGGCCACCGAGATCGAATCCGGTTTCATGCCGAATGTCTGGCTGCCGAACATATTGCCTGTGCGGCCAAAGCCGCAGATCACTTCATCGGCAATGAAATAGATATCGTACTTATCCAGTACGGCCTGGATTTTCTGGAAATACCCTTCCGGAGGCACAACAACACCACCGGCACCCATGATGGGTTCGGCGATGAAGGCGGCAACCGTGTCGGGGTCTTCTTCAAGGATCATTTTCTCAAGGTTTGCAGCAAGACGTGTGGTGAACTCGTCTTCTGTTTCCCCCGGTTCTGCATAGCGATAATAATGCGGGCAGTCCGTGTGCATGACGCCTGAAATGGGCAAGTCGAAATCGCGGTGATTGGCAGGCAGACCGGTCAGGCTTGCAGAGGCAACCGTCACACCATGGTAGCCACGTATACGAGAGATGAACTTTTTCTTCTTCGTACGGCCAAGTGCATTGTTGTAATACCAGACGAGCTTCATCTGCTGGTCATTGGCTTCCGAGCCGGAACCGCAGAACAAAACCTTCGATGCCTTATGCGGTGCAATCGCCTTTATTTTTTCAGCCAGGTCGGCAGCACGTTCATGGCTCTTGCCGCCGAATACATGCGTGAATGGCAGTTGCTTCAATTGCTCATGGGCGGCGTCGATAAGCTCCTGTTCGCTATAGCCAAGTGAGGTGCACCAGAGGCCGGACATGCCTTCAATATATTTGCGACCATCAGCATCCCACACATGGATGCCCGCGCCGCGCTCAATGATCATTGGACCGGAGGTGCGAAAAGCGTCAAGATTCGTATAGGGGTGAATGACGGTTTCTATGTCGCGAACGGCGGCATTGCTCAAGCTCGGCATGGTAATGTTCCTGATCCGGTTTCGGGCCATATCGGCGGCGAGTTCGGCGGTAATATGGGAGCGATGGCCGCGCCTGTCAAAACTAACGACACGGATGGGTAAAAAGCCTGATTTGAAGGCAAACGGCCTCTGCTTCAGTACCCCTCAGGTGGCCGGAATCCGCCCAGTATCTTCTCAAGCATACCGGCAACCGCAATGGTCGTATAATCACCCATATGCGGCCCAATGATCTGGACACCCACCGGCAAGCCTTCGCTGGTGATGCCGACGGGTGCGACAGAGGCAGGCAGATAAGACACAACCGCCGGTCCCGCCCAGATCAGCACATCCATATATTCGCGCGCCACGCCGTTCACATCCATGCGGCGGGCATGCCAGTTGCTGTTATGGTCATGCGGGAATGCGGGGCGCATCAGAACAGGCGACAGAACCACGTCGTAATTCTGAAAGAAGTCGGCCCATTTGGCTCGCAATTGTGTCTGGCGCTCTTCCCAGCCCATTCGGTCGGCATAGGTCATGGTTGCGCCAATGATCTGCAAGGCACGATGACTCTTGTCGTCTGCAGAAAGATTTTTTTTGTCTTCAAGCATGCGAGCTCGAAGAGACTCCGGAAACCCTGCACCCGTGCACGAATGGAGAAGCACCAGATAGACTTCACTAATTTCAGCGAGCGTGAAGTCCGGTCTTGCATTCCAGTCCACATGCGCACCGGCATCCTGCAAAGATTTAGCGGCATTTTTAAGAAGTTCCGCGCTTTCCTTGTCGATGTCGCAATAGGGGTCATCAATCCACACCGCCACGCGTAAGGCTTTCGGGTCGCGCACCCGCGCCGGCGGTAGGTCAAGGTGCCAGCCTGCCGATTTGTCCCAGTCCGGCCCAGCTGTCAATCCGAGCATGATCTCAAGGTCTTCGGCGCTACGGGCTAGAGGACCAGCAACTGAAAGGTCTCCCTCACGCAGCGATCCGGGTGGTGGCCCGAGATGTCCGCGTTTAGGCACGATATCGAATGTCGGTTTATGTCCGAAGATACCGCAAAGGTGCGAGGGCGTGCGGATCGATCCGCCAATGTCACTGCCAAATTCCATCGCACTGAGGCCTGCGGCCATCGCCGCTGCCGAACCGCCAGACGAGCCACCCGGGCCACACGCGAGGTTCCATGGATTGTTGGTTGTGCCATAGACATCATTGTAGGTTTGCAAATCACCTGACATGAAAGGCACATTGGTTTTGCCGAACACAATGGCTCCTGCCCGTTGCAAGCGTTCAACAGCGGTCGCACTGCGCGTTGGTACATGGTCTTTCCAGATCGGCGCACCGCCAGTCGAGACAATGCCCTCCACTTCATATGCATCTTTGATTGTTACAGGCAGACCATGCAAGGGGCCGAGATATTCGCCTCGGGCAAGGGCTTCGTCCGCTTTGTTCGCCTGCTCGCGGGCACGGTCATAGTCCTTGGCAATGACGGCGTTGAGTTTGGGATTGTGCAATTCCACACGGGCCACGAAATGCTCCAGCAACTCGCGTGAACTGATCTCGCGGCGCTGGATCATGCGGGCAAGGTTGGCCCCGGATCGGAAGTGAAGATCGCTGGTCATTGGTCGCAGGCTCCTTGTGGAATAGCATTTTTGCAACTTTAGCTGGGGCGGTTGGCTAAAGGCCAAGGAATATTCGTATTTTTGCCCACAGGCTGGTCGTGACGCTCCGGTTCAAGTTGTGGGCATGGCCGGAAGCCATTAGACTGCGACAAAATTGAACAGGCCCCTACGTCCGTATCCCGGATGCATAAGGGTCGTGGAATTTGATCCATACGAAATGTTGATCCACTAGCCGGGGGAATACCTATGAAGGGTTTGATGCAGGATTGGCCGTTGCGCGTTACGACATTGATCGATCACGCCGCGCGGTTCCATGGAGACCAAGAAATTGTCACACGCTCTGTCGAGGGTCCCATTGTCCGCACAACTTATAAGGCTGTTCATTTAAGAGCCCGCAAAGTGGCTCAGGCGCTGGGCCGTCTCGGGATCAAGGAGGGCGATGTTGTCGCCACAATGGCTTGGAATACGGGTCGTCATCTGGAAGCCTGGTACGGAATTATGGGACTGGGCGCTGTGTGCCACACGCTCAATCCGCGCCTGTTTGCTGAGCAGCTCGTCTACATTATCAATCACGCTGAGGATAAGGTCATCTTTGTCGATTTGACCTTTGTGCCTGTTTTGGAGGCCATCTCGGGTCAGCTTCCAAATATCAAAGCCTATGTTGTGATGACAGATCGCGCACATATGCCAGATACGAAGCTACCTAATGCGCTTTGCTACGAAGAAATAGTCGAAGCCGAAAGCGGTGAGTTCGAATGGGTGCAGGGTGATGAGAACGCTGCTTGCGGTCTTTGCTACACATCCGGCACGACAGGTAATCCCAAAGGTGTTCTCTATTCTCACCGTTCGAATGTGCTGCATTCCATGGCGGCCAATATGGGAGACGCACTGGGTATGAAATCGGTGGATTCAATTCTGCCGGTTGTGCCCATGTTTCATGCCAATGCCTGGGGTATCGCATTTGCCGCACCTGCGGTCGGTGCGAAAATTGTTATGCCCGGTGCCAATATGGACGGTGCCAGCATCTACGAACTGCTCGATACTGAGAAAGTTACAGTGACGGCTGCTGTGCCAACTGTTTGGCTGATGCTGTTGCAGCATCTGGAGAAGACAGGTTTGCAGCTTCCCAAGCTGGAACGCGTCGTCATCGGCGGCTCCGCCGCACCGCGTTCGATGATCGAAGTCTTTGAAGAAAAATATGACGTTAAAGTCTTTCACGCATGGGGCATGACGGAAATGTCGCCAATGGGCACGTTAGGTGCGCTGAAGGCTGGAATGGAAGATCTACCTCTTTCCAAGCAGATTGACGTGAAGGTCAAACAGGGCCGTGCCATCTATACGGTCGAGATGAAGATTACTGATGATGAGGGCAGGGAACTGCCATCCGATGGCAAGGCATTTGGTCATCTCATGGTGCGTGGCCCTGCCATTGCCGGTGCCTATCTCAAGGGTGAGGGCGGCAACATACTTGATGCTGATGGCTGGTTCGATACAGGCGATGTCGCCACTGTCGATGAACAGGGCTATATGCAGATCACTGACCGCGCAAAGGACGTGATTAAATCTGGCGGCGAGTGGATTTCGTCGATCGAAATCGAAAACCTTGCGGTGGGGCACCCCAAAGTCACCGAGGCAGCTGTGATCGGCATTGTTCATCCAAAATGGGACGAGCGCCCGCTGCTGATCTGTGTGGCAAAGGAAGGCGAGAGCCCGACCAAAGAGGACATCCTGAAATACATGGAAGGCAAAATCGCCAAATGGTGGATGCCTGACGATGTTGTTTTTGTGGATGAAATTCCTCATACCGCAACGGGCAAAATCCAGAAGCTGACACTGCGGCAGCAGTTCAAGGATTACACGCTACCTACCGCAAGCGCGGCCGAGTGAATCAAGGAGCCTTCGAGGCGGGGAACACATATGGATAATCAATCGCGTTTAGCTCGGTGGGGCTTGCGTCTTGCTATTGCTGCACTGGTCTTGCTCACCCTGAGCATTCTGGTGCTGCGTTTCGATCTTTTGGCGTTTCGTTTGCCGGTTTTAGCAATCGCGGCGGCTGGTATTCTCGGACTTGTCGGTTTGCTTGTTTCATTAGGCGGGTTGATCGTTACTCTGAGCGGCAAGAAATCCGGCATTTCAACGGCGCTGATCGGGCTCGTTGTTGCGATTGTGGCAGCTACACCATTCGTTTGGACGATCGTGACAGGCGGCGGCGTGCCACCGATCCACGATATTTCGACGGATATTGCCAATCCGCCGCAATTTGTAGCCGTGTTGCCTCTGCGGTCTGATACCGCAAACCCGCTCGATCGGACAAAGCCTGAGAACCTGGCTGAATTGCAGAGTAAGGCCTATCCGCAACTGACACCGACGCGCTTTGATGCGCAGCCGGGGCAGGTCTTCGATGCGGCGCGGGATGTTGTACGTGATATGGGGTGGGAACTCGTTGCCGCCACACCGGAAACCGGGCTCATTGAAGCGACAGCCACTACGCGTCTTTTGAATTTCAAAGACGATGTGGCAATTCGTGTCACGGAAGATGAAGGCGGCGGGACTATTGTCGATCTTCGTTCCGTGTCTCGCGTTGGCCAGAGCGATCTCGGTGCCAATGCTAAACGTATCGAAGCCTTCATTGCGGCGCTGAAAATAAAGCTCTCAGCTTCCTAATTCCCCGCAGGCAATCAGAGTCAGACAAGATGAAATGCGCTGTCGAGCCTTGGTTCGCCATCGCATTTCAAACGTCCATCCTCGATCATTCCAAGCACATGGGCATAGACCGAGCGGGCCGCTGCGGGATATAGGCGTTTATCTACAGCTGCATAGATAACCGGTACCATATCCTTGATATGGTGATGGCCTGCTGCGATCTCCTTGATGATAGATGCCTCGCGCTCTTCACGATGAGCGATAAACGCTTTGACGAAAGTTTTTGTGTCATTGATGGCAGGACCGTGTGTCGGCCAGTAAATCTCGTCGTCACGCTCCAATAGCAGGCGAAGAGATTTCATATAGTCATGCATGTTGCCATCTGGCGGGCTGACAATGCTCGTAGACCAACCCATGACGTGATCCCCTGTAAAAAGGGCTTTTTCTTCCTTCAGGGCAAAGCAGATATGGTTTGAAGTGTGACCTGGTGTATGGACACATTCCACTGTCCAGCCATCACCCTCAATGATATTGCCATGCCGGATTTCAACATCGGGCACAAAGTCCATATCGCCGTCTTCTTCGCCTTGTCCACCACCATGCGGGCCGTATCCATAGGTCTTCGCACCGGTCAGTTTTTTGAGGGGGCGTGCTGCGGGGGAGTGGTCGGAATGTGTATGGGTGATGAGTATATGCGTCACCGTCTCGCCCTCAAGCGCACGCAAGAGAGCCTGGATATGATCGTCCAGCAACGGGCCTGGATCAATCACTGCTACATTGCCATGGCCAATTATGTAAGTGCCGGTTCCTTTGAAAGTGAAGGCGGAGGGGTTCTCAGCCACAACTCTACGTATCAGCGGTGAAATTTCATCCGCGTCGCCATAGTTGAACTCAATCTCGCGCACATAAGGTATCTGGACGGCCATAAGCTTTTCCCCTGTCGGAATTGTCGCCAGCATGTCAAATCGTGGCGCATCAGTCCATGACGGCGTGCTGAGCAGCTTCTTCAGCTTGCTCCGGCGTTACCGTCGGATTGCGCATCAGATATACCAGCGGAATGATAAGCGCGGTCATATACATCATCAGGCGGAAGTCGTTGAGATAGGCGATAGCTGCGGCCTGTCGGGTGATCTCTTCGTTGAGGTAGGCAAGACCCAGCGGATTTTCCAGCCCAAGTCCATGTGGCATAGCACCAGACCGGAAAATGGGATTTGTCGGGTCCACATGCTCGGCAAAGCTTGCATGATTGATCTGGGTCATCCGAGCGACGAGGGAGACGGCAACCGAAATACCAACACTAGAGCCGACATTGCGCATGAGGCTGTAAATACTGGTGCCATCGGTGCGCAAATGCGCGGGGAGTGTTGCAAAACAGATTGTTGTCAGCGGAGCAAAAATAAAGCCGAGGCCAAAGCCCTGAATCACACCGGTCGTAATGATCGTTTGTTCCGATACATTAAGATTGAACTGCGCCATCTGCCAAAGCGAAAAAGATGAAAGTGCCAACCCGAAAGCGATGATGTGGCGCATGTCTACACGATTGATGATGCGTCCTGAAATGATCATGGCAATCATAGTGCCTATGCCCCGTGGTGCGAGTACAAGCCCTGTGGTTGTAACCGGATAACCCATCAGCGTTTCGAGATATGGAGGCATTAGGGCCATAGTGGCATAGAGCACCAAGCCGACGATGAACATCATGCTCACGCCTACGACCAGATTTCTATCGGTGAACAGTTGGAGGTCTATGAAGGGTTTTTGGGTTGTTAGCGAGTGGGTGATGAAAAGGTAGAATGCAAATGCGGCGATCAGGGTTTCGAGGATAATTTCCGGTGATGAAAACCAGTCTTTGAGGTTACCGCGATCAAGCATGAGCTGTGTCGCTCCGATGGCGATGCTGAGAAATGCAAAGCCGAGCCAGTCGAAGCGGCGCAAAAAGTCGAGCTTGGATTCTGTCAGCGCATACATCACGCCAAGAAAAGCGAGAATGCCGAAAGGGACGTTGATATAAAAGACCCAGCGCCAACTATAACTGTCTGTAAGCCAGCCACCCAATGCGGGACCTGCAATGGGCCCGACCATGACACCAACACCCCATAGAGCCATCATCCGGCCGCGTTGCTCCATGGAATATGTGTCGAGCATGATGGCCTGGCTAAGCGGCACGAAAGCCGCGCCGAACGCACCTTGCGCCAATCTGAAGATCACAATTTCTTCAAGCGTCTGTGCGGCACCGCACAGCATCGAAGTGACAGTGAAACCCACAATTGATATGGCGAGCAGCCGCTTTCGTCCAAAGCGTTGTGACAAAAAACCGGTTGCGGGAGTGGCAATGGCAGCGGCGATAATATAGGAGGTCAGGACCCAGGAAATTTGGTCCTGAGTGGCCGACATAGTGCCTTGCATATGCGGTAGCGCAACATTGGCGATGGTTGAATCCAATGTCTGCATGATTGTCGCCAGCATGATAGAGCCGGTGACAATGCCGCGTTGTGCGCGCGGCGTCATGAGGCGTGACCTTTCGCCTCCGCCTGAACGTGAGCTTGCTCGGCATCGTCAGGCTGTGTATCGATTTCCGCTTCGACGCTCATGCCTGCCCGTATTGCCGGGTCGCCGTCTTTACGGTCAATGGAAATGTGGACCGGAATACGCTGCACAACCTTGACCCAGTTTCCCGTCGCATTTTGGGCAGGTAGGATAGAAAATTCGGAACCAGTCGCTTGTGAAATGCTGAGAACGCGGCCTTCAAAGGGATGGCTGGAATAAGTGTCGATATTGATTGTGGCATGCTGGCCTGGATGGACATTGGCCAGATCTGTTTCTTTGAAGTTCGCTTCGACCCAGACCGAGTCGCGCGAAACAATGTTCACCACCGGTGTGCCCATGGCTACGTTGTCACCGACTTGTGGCTGGCGTCCAAGCACACCGTCAAAGGGTGCTCTGATAATTGTGTGTTCCAGATTGAGTGCAGCGTTGTCTCGGGCGGCTTTGGCTTGCATATAGGATGAATGCTCTTCGACTGGCGCTTCCGGCGTGTCGTCAAGCATAGCAACAGTTTGGCCAATACTCTCTTTAAGCATAGCGCCTAGTTGAATTGCGGTGTCGAGATTGTGACGTGCCGTATCCAGTTTGGCCTGGCTGGCAAACTTCGATTTTGCCAGTTCGGACTGACGGTTGAACTCGCGTGTGTAGTAATCGACATTTGATTTTGCGAGTCCGAGCTGGGCCACCGTCATTTGGTACTTGGCCTTCAGGGATTTCACATTGCTTGTCGCAGCCAGAAGCTGCGCATCTGCTTCAGCCAGTGCAAGCTTGTAAGGCACTGGGTCGATTTGAAAAAGTGGGGCACCGGCTTTTACTTCTTCGTTCTCGTCAACAAAGACCTTCACGATACGTCCGCCGACATCGGGGCTAACAGCCACCATGTCCGCTTTGATATAGGCGTTGTCTGTGCTCACATAGCGACCACTGATCAGATAAAAATAACCGATCAGCAGCAATGCGAGAGCAGGGACGACGATCATCAGGATTTGTCGGGACGTAAAGCGACCATCGGTCGAATTACGAAATATGGCCGAGAGGCGGCTCGGAATGGCTGGCATGACAGCACCTTCTTCTCGTTTATTTTTTGCGTTTTGAATTCGGGGGCGCAAAAGTGCCGCGGGCGGGTGTGCCACCGGGGACGAGTAAATCGATATTTGTTCGGACGCGGGTCAGAAGGCCAATCAACATGTCGCGATCAGCGTCACTAAGCCCCTGAAGGATGACGCCATAGGCTTCGTCGGCGACTTCCCAAATCTGGTCCAGAACCGGCTGAGCTTTGGGGGTGAGGAAAAGTCGTTGCGCACGTCTGTCATTGGGATCGGGGCGGCGTTCCACCAGATCGGCATTGACGAGCTTGTCGATGAGGCGCGCGACAGTAATGGGTTGCACATCAAGCAAATCAGCGAGGCTTACCTGGTTGAGGCCCTCATTGCGCGAGAGATGGACGAGCGCACGCCATTGCGCCTGTGTCAGCCCCAAATGTGTGACCCGTTCATTGAAGATACGGCGCAAAAGTCGGGAAGCGTCGCCGATCAGAAAGCCAACATTCCAGCTGGGATTGTGAATTGGAGCATTGATGGTCATGGGAATATGAAAATCGTTGTTTGAAGGGCATGCTTTTAATAAGTAATACTCATTATATAGGTGGTTAGTTCTGCCCTGCAAGGACTCAGGTGACGGCAAACAGATGTTTTTCGTTCAGATGCTGAGGGTTAGGGCTAGATGCTACGACCTGCCGCATCCCAGAATGGTGCGCGGAGTTTCCGTTTGAAAATTTTGCCGGAATCCTCGCGTGGCAAATCTGTATGAAACTCGACTTGTCTGGGAACTTTGTAGCCAGCGATCCGCTCGCGCAGAAAAATTTTGACATCCTTTTCTGAAATTTCGGAACCTGGCAGTCGTTGGACTACAGCAAAAACCTGCTCACCGAACTCCTCATCGGGAATGCCGAATACGGCGCAATCATTGACACCGGGCATCTTGTGCAATTCGGCTTCAATTTCTGCCGGATAGATATTGACCCCGCCCGAAATGATCATGTCTTTCGCGCGGTCACAGAGATAGAGAAAACCGTCTTCATCCAGATAGCCGATATCGCCGAGCGAAATGAGACCCGCCTTCTCCGCGCGGCGACGTTTCTCATCATCGCCATGATAGGTAAAGTCGGGGATACTATGCGTGCGGCAAACCACTTCGCCGGTCGCCCCCTTCGACAGTTCCTCGCCGTTTTCGTCAAGTACGCGAACTTCTGCGCCACTAATCGCCTTGCCGACCGTTCCTGGATGGGCAAGCCATTCAAGACTGTCACAAAACACCACCGCACCGGTTTCTGTGCCGCCGTAATACTCGTAAATCACCGGTCCCCACCATTCGATCATTGCTTGCTTAACATGCACAGGACAAGGGGCTGCGGCATGGACAACGAAACGGAGAGATGAGAGATCGTATTTCTTCTTGATCTCTTCAGGCAATTTGAGCAAGCGCACAAACATGGTTGGCACCATGTGAAGATGTGTAACTTTGTACTTCTCAATTAACGCTAGTAGTTCCTCAGGATCAAAACGGGGTTGCAGAATGCAACTTGCTCCGACACGGAAGGCAAACAGACCATAGGCATTGGGTGCAGAATGATACATGGGTCCGGTTACAACCGTTACCATGTCTGCTGGTTCCCCATACTTAGGATGAAATCCCATCACGAGCCCAATAATCTCAGACCAGGCCACAGCTTGCTGGGCATCGGGCCTTGAACGGCGAACACCTTTGGGATGTCCTGTCGTACCCGATGTGTAAATCATCGTGCCCGGCGGCTCATCCGGCCCTTTTGTCTTGGGAGGAAATTGTTTCAACCATTCTTTCCAGAGCGGCACACCTTCGGGAACAGCACAGTCAGACTTTGCCAGCCCATAGGCAGTCATAATCTCCGGTGGTGTCTCGACGACAAAAACCGGCACCCCTGTGGGCAGGGCTTTCGCGATCGGATGGTAAAGATCGGCGTGGATCACAATCGCCTTGGCGCCAGAATTGCCAAAAATATAGGCGGCCTCATCCGGCGAATTGTGCCAGTTGGCTGGCGTAGAATAGGCACCGACAAGGCCGGCTGCGACCGAAGCTTCAAAGAATGCAAAATCGTTGCGGAGATAGATGGCGATGACATCGCCTTCACCTATGCCGAGCTCAGCGAAGCCGCCGGCAGCACGGGCCGCATTTTCTGTCATTTGTGCGATCTCAGCCTGTCGTGCGCCTGAAAGCATTATTCCAGCCATCAGCTTCTCCTCCCAAAAAAGCGTTGCCTTGGTGCGACTCTATCAGGCTGACCGGGAAGAGAAATGACAATTTCCATATCTCCGCCACTTCCCTGTCTCAATGTGGACACATCCGACATCAAATATCGCGGACCATTCAGTTTCGGGAAACCGGGGATCGAAAACTGATCATGAATATTTGTGACGCAAAGCCAAACTGTGGCTACGGTGTTCAGTGAACTGTTTGTTTCTTTATTGGTGTTTGAAGGCATCCCGCATTCGACACTCGGACAAGGAGAATTTCATGCTACGCAAGACCGTTATTGGTTTGTCTATTGCCCTTCCTCTCATGGGCGCTCTTGCTGCTTGTGATGATAAGGGTCCTGCAGAACAAGCGGGTGAGAAAATTGATGAAGCAGGTGAATCGATCAGCGATGCTGTGAGCTCTGACGGACCGGCTGAAGAAATGGGTGAGAAAATTGACGAGGCGGTGACGCCCGATCAGTGAGTGATTTTCGACCAATACAAAAAGGGCCTGCCAGAAATTGGCAGGCCCTTTTCATTCTTTGAGGTAAATTAGCTATACCGCGCTTCGCGTTTTTTGCCGGTATTGCCCATCTTGACTTCATTAAGTGCCCATTTCAGATCTTCGAGATATGTATCGGTGACTTGAAGGTGAAATGGGGACAACATGAGGTGTAAGCTTGGCGGCTCTGTGGTCACACTGGTAAACCAGCCACGCTCGTATAGTTTTGCCCAGATAGCCATGCAGTCGAATTCATCGTGGGTGAAAGCTGTAATGCCAAGTTGAGGGCGGCCCAGAATACGGAACCCAAGTGTCTCGGCACCAGCCTCTATTTTTTCACGCGCGTCTGTTACCTGCTTGTGCTTCGCGCGATATCCCTCGACACCCAGAAAGTTCATGACAGCCCAGGCGGCGGAAATAGCACCACCTGGCCGTGTGCCGGCAAGAGTGGGTGTGACCATGCGGCCACCGGGCCAATTTTTGGTATCAAAAATCATGTGCTTGCGCAGCTCTTCCGAACGGAACAAAACGCTCGAGGCCCCCTTGGCACAATATCCGTATTTATGAAGGTCAGCCGACATAGAGTGGACGCCAGCCACTTCGAAATCAAAGGGGGGAATGTTGCCACCATTCATACGTACAAAGGGAGCGATATAGCCACCCACGCAGGCATCAACATGCAGCCACAGATCCTTGGCTTCGGCCAATGCGCCGAGTTTCTCAATCGGATCAATCAGGCCATAGGGGAATGTGGGTGCAGAGCCGACAATCATGATGGTGTGATCGTCAACGGCATCACCCATCGCGTCCACATCGGCAAAAAATTCAGGCGTCAATGGTATGCGCCGTATTTCGATTTCCATTATATGCGCCGCCTTGTCAAAGGCAGGATGCGCGGAATAGGGCAGAACGATATTCAAAGCACCGACTACATTTTTGGTGTTGCGTGCATAGTCACGGGCCGCCTTCATGGCCATGGTAATCGAATCTGTGCCACCTGAAGTAATGTTACCCACAGAGCCCTCGGGGCCATGGAGCAGACCAAGGCCCATGCTGATGACCTCGTCCTCCATGCGTTTGAGGCTGGGGAAAGCGGCAGGGCCAAGACCGTTCTCGGACATGTAGAGTGTGTAGGCTTCCTTCTGTACTTTCTCGACATCAGGTCCGGCGTTGAACACGTAAACAGCCGTTTTGCCGTCACGCCATTTGGCATCCTTGCCGCCGCGCGCCAGCATATCGGCCTTGAGTGTGTTCCAGTCAGTTCCCTTGTCGGGCATGGTCATATCGATAATCCATTTGTTGATCAGACGTTCGGCCGGTCAGCTTTCATAGTCCTTCAAAAACCAAGTTGCACAAGTCCATTTGAAAGGAAAACATAGCTTCCAACAATATCAATACATTTGGGAGGGCTGTGATGAGCCAGTACGAAGATATTCTTTATGAGATTAAGGGGCATGTGGGAGTGATTACACTCAACAGGCCCGAAAAACTCAATGCATGGACGGGGTCCATGGAAAAGAGCATCAAACAGGCGCTGGCCGCTGCTGTGCAAGACGACGCAGTGCGTGTCATTGTCATTACGGGGGCCGGGCGCGGCTTCTGTGCTGGCGCGGATATGGGGCTGCTCCAGTCGATCAAGGCGGATGAGTGGGAAGATCGTGAGCTGGCTCAGGCCGCGAAAGAGGAGACTTTCGATTTTGCCAGCGGTCTCGGGCCGGATGTAAGCCCGCATTACAATGGTCGTTTCGGCTATCTCTTCCAGATCAAGAAGCCAATTATCGCGGCTATCAATGGTCCAACCGCCGGTTTGGGTCTTGTTTTTGCGCTATACTGCGACATGCGTTTTGCTCGCGCCGACGCCAAATTTACCACCGCTTTCGCCCAGCGAGGTCTCATTGCTGAGCATGGAATTTCGTGGCTTTTACCGCATCTTGTCGGTCCAGCAAATTCACTTGATTTGCTTATGTCAGCACGGAAGTTCACGGCAGTTGAAGCTGAACGTCTCGGTCTCGTGAACAAGGTATTTGAACCGGAGAGTTTTATGGGGGCGGTGATGGATTATGCCAACACCATGGCCGAGACCGCTTCTCCGCGTTCGATGGCTGTTATGAAAGCGCAAATCTGGAAGGCGTTGTTTCAGAGCTTCGATGAAGCGCTGGCGGTTGGCGACGCTGAAATGCAGAAAAGTTTTTCTACGGCTGATTTCAAGGAAGGCGTTGCGCATTTCGTGGAGAAACGTAAAGCCAATTTTACCGGGCAATAACTATCAGATGAAAGGGGGCGATGAATAGCACCGCCCCCTCTAAGTTTTCTAGCGCCGATCAGAACGTGACGGCAAGTCCTGCTAGTGCTTCGATGCCTGCGGCTTCAAAGCCATGAGCCGGTTCATAATTCTGGTCGAGCAGGTTGTTCACGCCGGCGGTAAGCGTCAAACTATCTGTGAGCTTCTGCGTAAGGCCGATATTCACGATCGTATAAGCTGACGGATAGACGTAATAGGGAACAAAACCATCACGCGAAATGTCGCGATGAGGGTCAACCCATTGCACATTGGTTGACAATGTCGTGCCGTCTGTTGGCTTCCAATCTGCGGTGAAGGCAATCTTGTGTCGCGGACGACGCGTCATTGTCGTGGTAAAGGTTTCAGAATTGACCTGCGTATATGTATAGTCAATTCGTGTTTTTAAGTTGTTCAGGATATCGAAGGCCACAAAGGTTTCGATGCCTTTTGTCTCCAGCTTGTCGGTGTTGCGCGACGTGGAGTCAAACCCGATATAAACGACTGAGATCGCATCCTTGATGTCGTTTTGAAACCAGGTAAAACCTGTGCGCAATTTGCCGTCGAAGAACCCTTGTTCAATGCCTGCATCCCAGCCTTTGCTGGTTTCAGGCTTGAGGTTCGGGTTGCCGATATAGAAATTGCCGAATGAGTTCGGATCGAAGCCATAGAGTTGATAAAGCGACGGTGCTTTAAAGCCCGTGCCATAGCTTGCTGTGAGCCGCGTGTCGGTCGAGGCGATGTAGTAGCCCGGTGCAATCGTATAGCTGAAGCGATTTTTGAAATCCTCCGGCATGTCGTAGCGACCGTTGAGTGTGAGGAAAAAGCTGTCGCCAATTGTGATGTGATCACCAAGATAAATACTTTTTGTGCTCGTGCTCGCATCTGAATTGGGCAGGATCAGGAAGCCACCGGTGAAATCACGTGCACCGCTGGCTTTGAATTCGCTACGCTCATAGGTTGCACCGAAAGTCAGGCGATTGTTTGGAATGATATCGACAACATTGGAAAATTCGACTTTCTGTGTGTCGCCTTTGGCTCCGATTTCATATGAATAGATCGAGTCATTGGGGACAACCACATCATAGCTGTCGGAGATGAGGCGGCTCATTCCGAGAGTCAGTTTCGGACGCCAAACATTTTGAAAGAAAGAACCTTCGATGTTTGCACCGATCAGCAATGTGGAGGACTTCGTCTGATTATTCCGGTTCTGATAGGTGTTGTTGAAGAAGCTATCCGATCCGGAATCGTCGATATCGGTGTTGGATTTTGTATATTGGATAAAGGCGCCTGCTTTGATCTGTTCGTTGAGTTCGACACCAAAATTGCCGGACAGATTGAAATTCTCGTTGCCATCGTCTTCATCGCCCTCTGCGCCACGAAGCCGGGCAGGGGTCACGTCGCTGCCATCTGTGGCATTGCGAGCTGCAGAAAAGAAATAAGTAACCGGCCCCGCTGAACCGCCAGTACTCGCACTTGTATTGATAGTGCCAAGTGTGCCGAACTCAATCTTTGCGGTAGACACTGGCGATGTGTCGCCTGTCTTTGTGATGATGTTGATTACGCCGCCGATTGCCTGACTGCCATAAAGAGCACTTTGGGGGCCACGCACAACTTCGATGCGTTCAACATTATCGAGGGTAATTGTCCCAAGATTGGCAGCTCCACTGGGGGAGGACGGATCATTGATAGCAATACCGTTCAACATCACCAATGTCTGGTTGGATTGCGCGCCGCGTGTAAACACGGAGGTCAGCGCTCCTTTGCCACCGGACTGGACAACGTGCAAACCGGGAACGGACTGTAATGCGTCAACGACATCGCGGTACTGGTAAGTTGCGATGTCTTTTGCAGTGATGATAGTGAAAGAGCTGGCGACTTCTTTTGTAGGCAGGGCCGCAGCGCCTGTTGTTACCAGAAGTTCCGGCAAATCGACTGTTTCGTTATCTGCATTTGCTGAGGAAAGGGCGGTAGCCCCGTAAATAAGTGCGAGCAGGGAAACTTGCCATGCTCGATTGATTGAGTTGTTCATTTGAATCCTCTTATGTCGTTCGCGGCCAACCCCGGCCGCCAGGACCAGTGACAAGAGAGCGAAATAAGGGAAGGGTGTTGAGCGGCGCGGTCGAGGCAACTGCTGCTGCGATCATCGACCGCATGGCTTCATGCCCACCGCGTCACCTAAGCAAAACCCCGCCCCGTAGACACACCCCGGTCTCCGGCAGATGACGCGCTGAATGGCAGGTCTCCTGGCTTACGGGTCTCCGACTTCGTTCCGCCTTCCCATCGTGTACCCCTAAGGGCTTGAGACAGTGGCTATATGGAACGAGATCTCGCCGCTTACAGTTGCGGGGGCAGCCAGGGCATCAGCAAGGTCGCCAATTGGCGGTGCTTCACCCTGTTCCCTCTTGCCTCCCTTGATCGCAAGGTCATTGCGTCGCAGGAACCATCAAGCAGGGCGCACTATAGGTAGAGGCGCTGGCATGTCAAATAGAGCGCTTTTGGGCAATGAAATGCTGCTTTCAATCCCATGCAGAGAGAAAATGCTGATCACACATGGCTGCTCTCAGCGCCTAATGAAGAGCGGAGACGCCATAAACGGCCAAAAAGGGGGAAAATCGGATTGGTCGGAGTGAGAGGATTCGAACCTCCGACCCCCTCGTCCCGAACGAGGTGCGCTACCAGGCTGCGCCACACTCCGCTCCAATCCGAGGCGGCGTTATAACCTTCCGAATTGGCCCCCGCAAGCCCCCTTCATATGCCTTTTTCCATGTCCGGGTCGGTTGCGCTGAAGGCCCCTAGTCGCTATCTTCCCCACCGCTTCGAGGCGTATATCTGATTTCGCCACGAAAGCCTGCTGGGGCGTAGCCAAGTGGTAAGGCAGTGGATTTTGATTCCGCCATGCGGAGGTTCGAACCCTCCCGCCCCAGCCAATTTTCACATCAGACGGTATTTACGTCGCTGCGGTTTGTCCTAAATTACTTTGCCACACAGTCGGCAAAGTAATGCATGGCGCCGTCTGAGCCGACCTCTTGCACTAAACCATGGATGTCGGTTTCAAAGCCCGGGCATTCGCGAGCGAACGCGCGGTTGAATTTTAGGTATTCCACGATCTTCTGGTTGAATACTTCGCCGGGTACGAGCAAGGGGATGCCGGGCGGATATGGTGTCACAAGACTTGTTGTGATGCGGCCGACCAGCTCGTCGATAGGAACACGTTGGGTGGTCCGTTGTGCAATATGTGCAAACGCATCACTTGGCTTCATGGCTGGTGTATGGTCGCTCAGGTACATGTCGGTAGATAGGATCGCAACATCGTATTTGGCGTAGAGCTTGTGCACGTGCTGACAAAGATCCCGCAAACCCATGCCTTCATAGCGAGGATGTTTGGCGCAGAATTCAGGCATGGTACGCCACATCGGCTGGTTCTTGGCATAGTCGTCCTTGAACTGCTGGAGTGCGGCCAGAAGTGTGTTCCAGCGACCCTTTGTGATACCGATCGTGAACATAATGAAAAAGCTATAGAGGCCGGTTTTCTCAACAACAACCCCATGTTCAGTCAGATATTTTGTAACGATGGATGCTGGGATTCCGAGTTCTTCGAAATGTCCGTCTAGATTCAAACCGGGCGTTATGATCGTCGTCTTGATCGGATCGAGCATATTGAAGCCGCGTGTCATGTCGCCAAAACCATGCCACGAGTCTTGTCCGTCTGATGCTTGCACGGCTTCCGCATCGGTTCTTTTCAATACCCAATCGGATGAACGCCCAATGCCTTCCTCTACAAGCTGATCTGGTCCCCAGACTTGGAACCACCAGTCATCCTTGCCGAATTCTTCGTCCACTTTTCGCATGGCGCGACGGAAGTCGAGTGCCTCAGCTATGCTTTCCTCAACCAAAGCGGTGCCGCTTGGTGGTTCCATCATGGCAGCAGCAACATCGCAACTGGCAATGATGCTGTATTGGGGGCTGGTGCTGGTATGCATCAGATAGGCTTCATTGAAGAGGTGCCGATCCAATTTGGTATCCTGAGAATCCTGCACTAACACGTGACTGGCCTGACTGATACCCGCCAGCAACTTGTGAATAGATTGTGTGGCATAGGTGACCGAGTGCATCGGGCGAGGGCGCTTTCGCCCCATGGCGTGGAAGTTGCCATAAAAGGGATGGAATGCTGCATGAGGCAACCAAGCCTCGTCGAAATGCAGATTATTTACATAACCATCAAGCATCGTCTTGATGGTTTCTGTATTATATAGGACGCCATCATAAGTCGATTGAGTAAGCGTCATGATGCGCGGGTTGACTGTGTCGGCATCGACATGGGCAAGCAGCGGATTGGCCCGGATCTTGGCTTTGATTGAGTCGATTTCGAATTCGCTCTGTGGGATCGGGCCGATAATGCCGTAATGGTTCCGCGTCGGTTTTAGGAAAACCGGAATGGCCCCCGTCATGATAATGCTGTGCAGGATTGATTTGTGGCAATTGCGATCCACGACCACAACATCACCGGGCGCAACAGTGTGGTGCCAGACCATTTTGTTGCTTGTGCTTGTGCCGTTGGTGACAAAGAAACAATGGTCCGAATTAAAAATACGGGCGGCATTACGCTCGGAAGCACCGATCGCACCGTTGTGGTCGAGTAGTTGTCCAAGCTCTTCTACGGCATTGCACACATCTGCACGCAGCATGTTCTCGCCATAGAACTGATGGTACATCTGGCCAATCGGGCTTTTCAGAAAGGCGACCCCACCTGAATGGCCCGGGCAGTGCCATGAGTAGGAACTGTCTTCCGCGTAATCTAGCAGTGCTTTGAAGAAAGGCGGCTGGATGCCCTCTAGATAGCTTTTGGCTTCACGCAGAATATGCCGAGCCACGAATTCTGGCGTGTCCTCGAACATGTGGATGAAGCCATGTAGCTCGCGCAAAATATCGTTTGGTAGGTGTCGGCTGGTTTTTGTCTCGCCATAAAGGTAGATCGGCACGTCTGGATTTTTCCAGCGCACTTCTTCAATGAAACTCCGAAGGTTCACGATTACCGGGTCAATGTCAGGGCCAGAACTGAATTCCTCGTCGTCAATGGATAGCAAGAAGGCGCTAGCCCTTGACTGCTGTTGAGCAAACTGAGAGAGGTCCCCATAACTGGTCACGCCCACCACTTCGAAACCTTCGTTCTCGATGGCCTGTGCCAAAGCTCGAATGCCCAAACCCGAGGAATTGTCAGAACGAAAATCTTCATCGATGACAAAGACGGGGAAGCGAAACTTCATAAATCTCTCCTAGCCGGAATACTGCATTCTGGGATGGTATAGCATATCAGGGTATCCCTTCTCCCCTCGTGCTTTGTTATATTCCCACTTCAAAGCTGGAATATGTCGACCGTATAGAGGGAAAGGGTATGGACTGAATGTGGCTGGGTTCTATTTTTTGCCAAAAGCGCCAATACGAGTTGTCATATCTGGTCCCACGCCCTGACTTTTGTAGATTTCATGCGCCAGTCCTGAGGCAAGTGAAAGTCCGTCGGTATCTTTGAGTAGCTTCTTATTGGCGCGTAACGAGAACCATGAGTTTTCGAGCATTGACTGGCAAAAAGCGTCGATAGCCGTTTCAAACTTGTCGTCAGCGAAACAGAGATTGCACAATCCCATGGCTTCGGCTTCGCGCCCTGAGTATGTCTTAGCGCTCAGCATCATTTCCATAGCTTTGGGGGTGCCGATACGTCGAGGCAGTCGTTGGCTCATGCCCCATACGGGTGTAAGCGCCCATTTCGCATGCGTGTCGGCGAATTTTGCATTCTCGCTGGCTAGGATGATGTCCCCTGCTAAGGCCAATTCGAGCGCGCCGGTATAGCAATGGCTGTGAACAGCAGTGATGACCGGTTGAGGTAGATCGGCTAGGCGTTCAATGACATGGGCCTGAAAGTTTGGCCGGGGGAGTTTTTCTCCCGATGCGATATCTTTGAGATCATGTCCTGCCGAGAAGCAACGTCCGCCGCCGCGCAGCACAATACAACCGATGGTTTCTGTCTGCCTCTCTATCGTTTCGATATGGGCGTTCAACTCGCTAAACACCTCAACATTCAGGGCGTTCAGTTTGTCGGGGCGATTGATTGTCAGAAAGGCAATACCGTTCCGGTCGTCACGTAGCACCAGATCACTCAAGTTTCTTCTCCCTCGGTATTCTGTTTGTTTCTATGAAGCGAATAGTAATTGTTTTGAACATTGCCGGAAGGGATGAGTTTCAGGTTCCGTGTGATGGTTCCCGCTTGCCGCAATCGATCACTATTGTTCGCCGGATAAGGTTATTAACTCAAATTTAACGTTAATAATGCCTTATAGGTCTCAAAATGGGGAATTTGCCTCCCGGAATGCCATTTCACTGATGGCAGGCTTTGGGACGATCGGGGGCAGGCAAATGTATCTATCCCTTATGGGCGATTTTCGCGGCGGCACCTATTGGGTGCCATAGAAGGGCAGCCAGCGGATGCATATTTTTGTAACTGGAGCATGTGGTTATAAGGGCAGTGTTCTTGTGCCAAAGCTTTTGGCCAAGGGGCACTCTGTTACTGCTTTCGATATCATGTGGTTTGGCAATTTCTTGCAGCCTCATCCTGCCCTTAAAGTGGTGCAGGGCGATATCCGGAATATTGATGAGGTTGATCTGAACAAAGTGGATGCGATTATTCACTTGTCCAGTGTCGCCAATGATCCGTGTGGTGATCTCAACCCGCAACTCACATGGGAAATCAGCTGCCTTGCCACGATGCAGCTTGCTGACAGGGCTCAACGCTCGGGCATCAAGCATTTCATCTACGCATCTTCTGGCAGTGTTTATGGCGTTAAGGATGAGCCTGAGGTCACGGAAGATCTCGAGTTGCTGCCTATCTCGGAATATAACAAGACCAAGATGTGCGGTGAGCGCATCCTGTTATCCTATAAAGACCATATGACGGTGCAGATTGTGCGTCCGGCGACCGTCTGTGGATTTTCCCCCCGAATGCGCCTTGATGTATCCGTCAATATGCTGACGATGCAGGCGTTGACAAATGGCAAGATCACGGTTTTTGGCGGCGATCAGACGCGCCCCAACATTCATATCGACGATATCACTGATCTTTATCTCTTTCTTCTTGATCATCCTGAGCATACCGGCGTCTATAACGCCGGTTTCGAGAATATCTCCATCCTGCAAATCGCAGAGATGGTGACAAAGCATGTACCCGCCGAAATCATCGTCACACCATCAAACGATCCTCGCTCGTACCGGGTGAATTCCGACAGGCTTCTGGCGACTGGATTTCGTCCAACGAAGACCGTCGAAGATGCAATAGCCGAAATTGTTGGCCTCTATCGGCAGAATGCCCTGAAGGACGACGAACGCTTCCACAATCTGAAGTGGATGCAGAAAGAGGTTCTGTAGTCATGCCCTCCCAGCAAGACACCTCAAGGCAAGCTCAATCCAATTCGATGTTCTCGGACTATTCGGCGCGTCTTTCAGCTCTAATGGCCCGTTATGACTGGTCTCCGGTTTCCGAACTAGCAGAGGAATTTCTTGATTGCTGGAAATCGGGCAGGCAGATCTTTGTAGCTGGTAATGGTGGCAGTGCAGGTAATGCAATCCATCTGGCTAATGATTTTATCTATGGTATTTCGAAGAAGCCCGGCTCCGGATTGCGGATTCATGCACTACCTGCCAATCCGGCAGTGCTGACTTGTCTTGCCAATGACGAGGGGTATGATCAGATTTTCTCCCTTCAGCTTGCAGTACAGGCGAGGGCAGGTGACGTGCTGATCGTACTTTCGGGTAGTGGTAATTCACCGAATATTCTCAAAGCATTGGAAGAGGCCAGGAAAATCGGCATGAAATCCTATGCCATTCTTGGGTTTTCGGGCGGGCAGGCCTTGGCAATGACGGATGTACCTATTCATTTCCCGATCGACGACATGCAGATATCCGAGGATACGCAGCTCATTGTCGGACACATGATTATGCAATGGCTCTATAGCCAACGCGACCAAGTACCTGCCTAAGAAAATCGGCATCCATTATGACATCCAACGCAAAGTTCCTGCTTCTTGGTTCGAATTCATTTTCGGGCGCAACGTTTGCTGGCTATCTGGCTTCACTGGGATACGAGGTTGTTGCCACAAGCAGGTCAGCGGAACCAAATGATGTTTTTCTGCCTTACAAATGGCAGAAGGGTGATGGCATGGTTTCTTTCGAGATCGTTGATATAAACCACGATCTCGACAAGCTTGATGAAATTCTGAAACGCGTGCGGCCAACCCATGTGGTCAATTTTGCAGCCCAAAGTATGGTAGGTGAAAGCTGGAAACATCCTGATCACTGGATGATGACAAATGTTGTTTCAACAGTTCGACTTCACGAACGTCTTCGTTATTGTGATTTTCTTGATCGTTACGTTCACGTCACTACACCTGAAGTCTATGGCAGCACTGGTGGATGGATCAAAGAAGACACAGTCTTCAATCCAACAACACCCTATGCGGTGTCTCGCGCTGCAAGCGATATGAGCTTGCAGACATATGTAAAGCAATATGGTTTTCCTGCTGTTTCCACACGAGCGGCCAATGTGTTCGGCCCAGGCCAACAGCTTTACCGGATTATTCCGCGTACCATTCTTTTCGCAATGACGGGAAGAAAACTGCAACTGCATGGAGGTGGACACTCCATTCGCTCATTTATTGACATGCGAGATGTTTCAGCGGCCACATTGAAAATAGCCCTCTCTGGCAAGCCCGGGGACACATATCACATTTCAACATCTCGGCTCATTGCGATCAGAGAGCTGGTGGAAATGATCGTGAAACGGCTTGGAAAATCGATGGAGAGCGCCGTTGAAATTGTCGATGAGAGGCCAGGAAAAGATACAGCTTATATGTTGAACAGCGACAAGCTGCGCACCGAACTTGACTGGCACGATGAGATCAAACTTGAGCAAGGGGTCGAGGATACGATTCTTTGGGTAGAGAAAAATCTGGAGATGTTGCAGCGCTTGCCTGCCGATTATCTGCATAAGCCGTGAGGACACGAACATGGCACGAGGACAGCACCTATGAGTGGCCTTATTGTAAGAGATGAGATTGATGTCACAGCGCTTGAGAACGCGGCCCGCCGGTTGCGCGGAAAGGTGATTGAAATGTCCCATGCGGCTGGGAGCGCCCATTTGGGGTCGTCATTGTCGTGTTGTGATATCGTTGCGGCTGCATACGAACATGTCCTGAATATTGATCCGGCCAATCCTAAAGACGAGGCGCGGGATAGGTTTATTTTGTCGAAAGGGCATGCTGCAACCACGATATATGCGCAACTGGCTTTTAAGGGTTTTTATCCTGAGGCACTGCTTGAAACATATACGAAGGACGGCGGCAAACTTGCTGAACACCCTCCGGCCAATACATTGCCAGGTGTTGAAGCAGCAACAGGCTCGCTTGGGCACGGCCTTCCCATTGGCAATGGTATGGCGCTCGCCGGTCGTATTAAGGAGCAGGACTATCGCGTATATGCATTGATGTCGGATGGCGAATGCAATGAGGGATCCGTGTGGGAGGCAGCTATGTTTGCAGCAGCCCAAAAGCTGGAAAACCTTTGCATTATTGTCGATTACAATAAATGGCAAGCAACAGCACGGTCTGATGAGACATTGGCGCTCGCGCCGTTGCGTGAGAAATGGGAAGCCTTTGGGTGGGATGCCGTGGAGATAGACGGGCACGATATCGCGGCAGTTGCTCGCCATATGACCAATGTACCGAATGGCAGCGGTAAGCCCGTTGCAATCATTGCCCACACAATAAAGGGCAAAGGTGTCTCATTCATGGAAGACGACAATAACTGGCACTATCGAGCACCTACCGCCGAGGAAGTGGCGCTCTCTCACAAGGAGCTCGGACTCGTATGAGAAATGCTTTTGCAGATGAGTTGACCAAGCTGGGTGGAGAAGACCCGCGAGTTGTTATGCTTTCGGGAGATATTGGGAATCGGCTTTTTGACAAGTTCCGGGCATCGCATGCTGACCGTTTTTTTAATTGCGGTGTGGCAGAACAGAATATGATGGGGGTCGCTGCTGGCATGGCTATGTCCGGATTGCGCCCTATTGCCTACACAATCACACCCTTTATTACGACCCGTTGCCTTGAGCAAATTCGCGTTGATGTTTGTTATCAAGAAGCGCCAGTCATGATTGTTGCAGTTGGTGCTGGCATGTCATATGCGGGACTTGGTCCCACGCATCATGCGTGCGAGGATATTTCGTTCCTGCGATCACTCCCGAACATGAAAGTTGTCTGTCCGGCTGATGCATGGGAAGTGCGGGCGGCTATGCGCGCGGCTCTTTTGCAGGACAATCCCGTCTATATCCGTATGGGAAAAAAAGGCGAGCCAAAAATTCATTCGGCGATACCCACCGATTTCCAGATAGGTAAAGCTCTGACCATCGAAAATGGTCAGGATGTCTGTTTGCTTTCAACGGGGAACATGCTTCCTGAAGTCATCGACGCAGCACATCATCTGAAGTCTCTAGGTATTTCAGCCCGCGTGGTCAGTTTTCACACTGTGAAGCCGCTTGATATCGCATGTCTTGAGGAAGCTTTTGCCTCATTCAAGCTTGTTGCCACGATAGAGGAGCATAGTTTGATCGGTGGGCTGGGGGCCGCAGTGGCAGAATGGATAGTGGACAATGAGGTGCGTCCGAAGAAGTTTTTGCGATTTGGTACTTCAGATGCTTTCTTCCGGCTTTCAGGCGAACAGGAATATGCACGCGAGCAACTTGGCATTGACGCTATGTCAATCGCCAAAAGAATTAGCAATACGTTGTCGTCGTAGCTTTTGCGGGGCAGGCAGGTCATGCGCATCGGAATAGATTTCGATAATACGATTGTCAGTTACGATGCGCTTTTCCACAAAGTTGCTTTAGAGACGGGCCGCATGCCCGCCTCGGTCCCGGTTTCCAAAGTGGCCGTGCGCGATTATTTGCGCCAGACCGGCCGTGAGGACGAATGGACAGAAATGCAGGGCTATGTTTATGGCGCGCGTATGTGCGAGGCCAGTGCCTATCCCGGTGCTCTGACGTTCATGCGGTCTGCCAGAAATGCAGGGCATGATCTGTTTGTGGTGAGTCACAAAACCCGACATCCGTTTCGTGGCGAGCAGTATGATTTACATGCTGCCGCCAGAGGGTGGATTGCGAAATCTATGACAGATGACAACGGATGCCTGATAGAGCCGGATCGTGTCTTTTTTGAATTGACCAAGAAAGAAAAACTTGAGCGTGCAGAAAAGCTGGGTGTCGATTATTTTATAGATGACCTCCCCGAGATACTAAATTCGACTTATTTTCCCAAGAATGCAAAGCCAGTTCTTTTTGATCCGGATGGCAATCACGCGTCCGAAAAAGAATTGTTGCGGCTGTGTAGCTGGGTGGATGTTTCGCGTCATCTCGGGGTACATAGTGAGTGAGCTATTTCTGAATAACGTGAAACAAATCCTGATCGAAAACGGGATGGACACACGGACTTTTATCTCTTCCGCATGCCGGGATGGTGGCAATAATCTGGTTTATGAAATTCTGATTGAAAACCAGAAAGTGCTGGCGAAACAATACTACAGAAGCTCGACAGACCAGCGTGATCGGCTGGAAACCGAGTGGTCGTTTCTTGGGTACGCTCGGAAAGTGTCGCCCGGAAATGTTCCGGCGCCCATTGCAATCGACCGAAATGCTGGCATTGGTATTTATGAATTTGTTGAGGGGCAAAAGCTATCAACGGATGAATTGACGGAAGCACACATTGATGCGGCAGCTCAATTCTTCAATGCGCTGAACGACAGGCATGATCTGGGTCTTGCAGATAATCTCCCTTCTGCATCGGAGGCATGTTTCAGCATCCGTGAGCATATCGAGATGGTGGACAACCGCATTAGTCGGCTAAGTGCGATAGAGGCGGTTGATGATCTGGATATCGAAGCCATCAGTTTGATGAATGAAGTGAAGTATGTTTGGCAGGATGTGCGTGAAGAAATAGAAAAGTCTTCTGCCGCACTACACGCTGGTATTAATGGTGTGCTCCCTTTGACGCAAAGATGTGTTTCGCCATCTGACTTCGGTTTCCACAACGCATTGATAAAGGCGCGTGGCGAGGTTTGCTTTATCGATTTTGAGTATGCGGGGTGGGATGATCCTGCGAAAATGGTGACAGACTTTTTCTGCCAGCCTCAGGTGCCGGTACCAAGTATCTGCTTTGACAGGTTTCTCAGTATGGCTATGGCTTCCTTTGACGACGCTGAAGAATTGAAAGTCCGTGCGCGACTTTTGTGGCCAGTGCAAAGGATCAAATGGATATGCATCATACTAAACATCTTTTTGCCCGATGCGGCTAAGCGGCGTGTATTTGCGAGTCCCGATGCTGCTTCGGAAACACGCAGGAGATTACAAATCGACAAGGCCCGGGTCGCCTTGCAGACATTGGAAATTTAAGGGGCGCAGTATGGCTTATGTCGATTTTTTATCGGTTATTCACAAAAGCACAACGCGAGATTATCTCGCCCGGGTGAATGATCCGGAATTTCCAAAAGCCAAGGCTGCGGAGATGGCAAAGAAGTTTGACTTCGACTATTGGGATGGCGATCGTCGTATTAACTATGGCGGTTACAAGTATGACGGGCGCTGGGCCAAGGTCGCCAAGGCAATGGCCGATCACTACGGGATCAAAGCAGGAGATAAAATTCTCGATATCGGTTGCGGGAAAGGCTTTCTCATTTATGATTTTACGCAGGTTGTCCCCGGTGTGGAAGTGCGTGGTATCGATATATCGAAATACGCGGTCGACAATGCGTTAGAGGATGTCAAAGGCCAGATTGAACTTGGGCATGCCAATAGTTTGCCGTTTGATGATAATGAATTTGATCTCGTTTTTTCGATCAACACCTTTCACAACTTGCACGTCTATGATCTTGATCCGGCTCTGCGCGAGATGGAGCGAGTTGGAAAAGCGCATAAATATATTTGTGTTGAGTCCTATCGAAATGAAGTCGAGAAGGCAAACCTACTTTATTGGCAGGTAACGTGTGAGGCTTTCAATACACCGGAAGAATGGGATTGGTGGTTCAAGCAGACCGGATATTCCGGTGATCACTCCTTCATCTACTTTGAATAGGGCCAAAGCGATGCTGCCGAAAACAACCAAAGCGGCCATTCTGGTCGAACAGCGAAAGCCGCTCGTGGTAGCGGAAATCGAGTTACCTGTCGCGCTGGATGTTGGGCAGGTATTGGTCGAAATAGAATTCAGCGGCATATGCGGTTCGCAGCTTGGTGAGATAGACGGTGCGAAGGGGCCTGATCGTTTTCTGCCGCATCTCTTAGGCCACGAGGCGTCAGGGCGTGTGTTTGCTATTGGACCTGGCGTTAGGAATGTGAAACCGGACGACAAGGTTGTTATGCACTGGCGAAAAGGTTCCGGTATAGAGGCTCAGCCGCCCGCATATTTATGGAATGGTCAACGCGTCAATGCCGGCTGGGTTACAACATTCAGCCGACACGCTGTTATTTCAGAGAACCGGCTGACCAGAATACCGGATGATAGCAATATGGAAGTTGCCGCTCTTTTTGGTTGCGCGGTGACGACAGGTTTCGGCGTGGTTGTTAATAACGCTCGCTTGTCGATTGGTGAGTCTGTTGTTGTGTTCGGGGCAGGAGGTATAGGTCTAAATATCATTCAAGCCGCTGCACTCTCGACTGCGCATCCGATTATCGCTGTTGATTTATATGACAATAAACTCGCATTGGCTGGATCACTGGGGGCAACACATCTAATCAACGCTCAGACTTGTGATGCGCGGAAGGCAATCGAAGATATTGTGGGGCCTCAGGGGTTGGATGTATTCATTGACAATACAGGGCAGCCCTCAATCATTCAGCAAGGCTATGAGATGACTAAGCCACAAGGACGGGTCGTGCTGGTGGGGGTGCCGAAGAAAGGCGCGGATATATCTATCTATTCATTGCCGCTTCATTTTGGAAAGTCCATCAGCGGATCGCATGGGGGAGAGGCGGTGCCGGAAGTCGATATTCCTCGATATCAGTCTCTCTATAAAAAAGGTCTGATTGATCTCGATAGTCTAATCACCGCGCGTTTCGCCCTTGATGACATCAATAGTGCTATTGAAACAATGCGAGGCGGGGAAACGTCTGGACGAGTTCTGGTCGCTATGTAACCGTCCATGTGGGTCGATATTCCTGATGTGCTTTTTGTAAACTTTCCACAGTGCCTATGTCGCGGTGGTAGGCGCCGTTTTCGACGGCAATGATCCTGCCTAGGAAATGAGGAATTACCTCTGTACTGAGGTCTAGTATTGGTTGATTAAGGCTGCGCGCAAACTCCAAGACTTCCGAAGTCATAATATAGACGGCAGCATTGGCAAGATTACCGGGTGGATTATCTACCTTCTCATGGAAAGCTTGCACAACACCATTTTCATCAAGTTCAAGTATTCCGCATGACGAAGGGTTATCTGTTCGAAAGGTGAGCATCGCGATTGCACAGTCCGCAGGGCGGGCATCGAAAGCAGCCTTGAAAGCGGGCAGGTCAAAATCGGTCAGATTGTCCGCATGCGCTAGCAGGTATTCATTGCCTCCGAAATATTCTGCATTGGCGACCAATGTCCCAGCTGTGCCTAATAGGACTGTCTCGTATGTTGTATCAACCATATTGCGCCAATCGGAACTTTCTACATAGCTCTCAACCACCTCCGGCAGATAATGTGTGTTGATCAATATGCGCTCAATGCCGGAAACGATAAGACGCTCCAGCCAGATATCCAGCAATGGTCGTCCATGGATGGGCACCAGACATTTTGGAATTGTATCCGTGACTGGCCGTAGTCTTGTTCCGAGACCAGCAGCTAGTAATAGAGCGCGCATTTGGGTTCCTGATCAGGAAGTGGGATATTCCATTTCTGTAAGAATATCCTCCAGTGTAAGTGGTGTATTGCCCACGCGTGAGACCTGACAGGCTGCCGCCATGGCTCCGAGATAGGCGCTTTGCCAGATGTCGGTGCCCGCAGCATAGGCCAATGCACTACTTGTAAAGAGACTGTCTCCAGCGCCTGACACATCCTTTGCGTTCATGTTGAAGGCGGGCAAGCGGTCGGTCACAGGTCCACCATCCTCAGTGCCATGAATAAGAAGGCCTTCCGAGCCAAGTGTTACAAAGACATTTCTGGCGCGCGCTGTATCTCGCAAATTTTCACATAGAACAACAAGGCCCGAATCCTGATCGCGTAGTGCCAACCGTGCTTCCCGTTCTGTGGGGGTTATGAGGATCATGTCTTTGAAGCGTGAAATATCGGAAAGCTGGGAGGATGCCTGACTGTCTGCTGCCATCATGATGTTTTTGGATTTGGCCATACCAGTGATTTCATCGACCAATGTCTGAGGCAAACAACCATAATTGAAATCGGCAAAAAGAATAATGTCGGTATAGTCAAGTTGCCGCAATACAGCTTCACTCATGCGTGAAACGATGTCTGGTGCTATGGCGTGCTGCCGCATTTTGTTGACGCGAAGCAGAGTTTTTCCTAATGCCCGATATCTGGTCTTGTGAGTTGTTGGTCGCGTTGTGTCAAAAAACAAATTTGTTTGAACGCCATAAGACGCAAGCTTTTCTTGCGCAAAAATGGATTGTTCGTCTGAGCCACTAACCGTAAGAAAACGAACTTCCGCGCCTAGGCTGCGCGCATGCGCGGCTACAATACCCGCGCCGCCGACAAAACTCTTCTCTTCAATAGGTGAGACAACGATCGTTGGATCCTCTTGTGACATGCCAACCGGATCACACTCGACATATGTATCAACAATCAGGTCACCAATTACAAGAACACGCAACTTCGAGATTTTTGAGAGGGCCAGTTTGAGATCAGAAATTTGAAAATTGTGACGTGCGGGATAGTCGACTGGCTTCTGAATTGTTGCAAAATTTGTCTCGTAATACTCTTTCTGCAAGAGATTGATGGATGAGAAGCGCATTTCCCCACCACCAAAGATCAGCTTCCCGCCATAGGTATCAATGGTTGCTTGTTCAGGATTGTTACGTTTCTCGAACTCCTTGCCTTTGACGACGATCTCGGGCTGCAGATTTTGGATAAATTCTTCAGGTTCATCCTCAAGGGCGACAACCAGATCAATCATTGTAATGGCGGCAAGGCTTTCGATGCGTAGATCGCGCGCCAGAGATACACCTTTCGTGTAATCTGGATTGACTCCCACCACGAGAAAGTCGGAATTGTCTTTTGCAAATTTTAGAATACGAAGATGGCCAGGGTGAACAACATTGAAATTTCCGGAAACAAAGGCGACCTTCCTTTTTGCCGGGTACTCGTTCCTGAAAGATCTGACAAATTTTATAGCGGTGGACTCGTCCATTACCCTTACCATTGATCGGTTGCCGCGAGAATTTCTCAGCTCAAAATATTTGACCCGAGTCTAGCAAAGCCATTTGCCAGCCGCATTAAAATAAGCCGATCATACTTTTTAAGAAAAATATTCGCGGGCCAAGATCGTGCAAACTTCATCCATGCTCCGGAATGGCCAATTGATTTTTTTCTGCAACTTTTCGATCGAAAGAGAGGTGTTGAGGGGCCGTTGCTCAAGAAATGGAAAATCATGTAAGCGGCATGGCTCAAGCGTGAATGATAGTGATGGCTGTACTTCGATGATTTTATCAATCAGGAGTTGAAATAAGGAGTAACGGCTATAAGCTTTTGGGCCGCCCAAGTGAAAGAGGCCGGTCTCCCCTAATTTTGCTAAACGGATGATTGCACCAGCGACATCATCGACATGTGCGGGTGAAAATACCTGGTCGATAGCTGCCTTTTGCATTTCACCAGCAAGAATTGCATTTACCCATTGGCCCAGTGTGCTGTGTGTATTTCTGTCACCGCTGACCACTTTCGATAAGCGAATAATCAGCCAATCGCAATTTTGCGTCTTTAGCCAATTCTCGACGGCAAGCTTCTGGCGACCATACTCCATGCGTGGGACGGCTTTATCTTGCTCTGTTCGATCACCGCTCTCTCCATCAAAAACATAGTCTGTCGAAATGAAGATAGGCTTGCTGCCCAATTCGATTGCTTGTTTGAGGGTGCGAATGGAGCCTTGAACATTTATCAGAGCTGTGCGTTCAGGATCTCTCGCACACCCATCCATTTCTATCGCGCCGCCAACTACAAAGACGCAACGAGGACGTTCCGAAATGCTGGAAATATAGTCTGATGTGATATCGAATTTGGTGCCGCCGAGAAACGGCCGACTGTTGAATGTTCCAATGCCCCCAAGTGGCTCAAGCAACTTGGTGAGCCTGCTGCCTAAAAAGCCAGATCCGCCGATAACGATTGAGTTCGTAAGTGAAGCCAAGTCACTGTCCGTTCATTTAGATCAGTCTACGAATGCTTCGAGGACTACCTGCAAATATCGACCGAAAATCACCGCCCTGCGCAATGAATTCGGGGTTGCGCGATATGACATTAGTTTCGTTGGTTATCGACACGGCGAGCAAACACAATTTTATGCCTCTATCGACAAGAGTAGAAGTGGGTAGGATCGGAAGCCCGGAGCCTGGCAAAAAGAGCCCCTGTTTTTGAGGCGTATCATCAGCAATGAATTCAATTAGATCGCCGAGCTGATGGAAATTCACAAATGCACAAGCAAGGTGTCCAGCACCAAAAAGTGCAATTGGTCCGCTTTCTTGTTTATATCGGTGTAAGAAATGCCTTAGCGCCTCAGTTGTTGGCTGAAAAGAACTGACATAGTTTGAAATGTCGAGGGGCGTGGCTAGGGATTTGACTGCAAATTCTGCAGGAGCAGGTTGCTCATGCTTGCGAGCAATTTGCACAAGGGAGTTTTCAAAAGAATAGGGGTAATTAATCGTTTGGAGTGACTCAAATCCAACGGTTTGAATAAGAGGAAAAAATGTCTCGGGGGTTAAATATAGCGAATGCTCTTCCCAAATCATCCCATAGTCATTTAGTTGCAAGCATGGGGTGCAGTCGGGTACTTCAAGTATGATTAGACCGCCGGGTGAGACAAGTTCGGCAATGCCTCCAAGGAACGCGCGAAGATCTTCGGTGTGCTCCATGATGTGCCGTACAATGAGGATATCTGCTTGCCCTTTTTTTGCCGCGATAGCTTTCATCGCTTTGGCCGTCGTTAGCTTCTGGACGGTTTCGATATTTGCTTTTGGGTCACGAATACCGAGATCTTCTGCGAGATCTAAACGCCAGGTCGAACGAAAGCCTTTGGCGCGAAAACGGTCGATCGTTGTATCGTCCTTTGATGTTAGGCCGCCCACTATGCAATCCTTTGTGACGCCTTCAATATTGAGAACACGTTCGACAGTATCATCAAGATGGTCTTCTGGTTCACGTGCAAACAGCCATTCATATGGAGGCACGAGTTTATCGTGCGGAACTGGATTATTGAGTTGGATAGTCCCGCAATCCGTGCATTGTCCTAGGGCAAGCGGCACGAGGATCTGCTTCGTATTCCGCGCAGGCAGAAAAAAACTGGACACAGGATGCGCTCCTAGGTCGAGCTGTTTGGAAACACTTTTCCGGCCACATGCGAGGCAAGTCATTGACCTTTACTCTGCTTCTCGTTGTTTGAAATCTGTTGGTACATTTTCTTGATGCCGGATACCAGTGAAGTGAACTTATAATCTGGCATAAGTGTCAAGAGTCGCGATGGGTCAAAGCAATTGTCCACCTTTTCTTTGGACCTCTCTTGGGATGAGATCGTTGGCATTCTTGCTACAACAGCTTGTACCGCATCCAAAACATCTTGAAAGGTGTAGCTAGTGCCGGAGGCAATGTTGAGTAGATTCGTTTCGTCGCTAATGATGTATTGCGAGAGAATGTCGATGACATCGTCAATATAGAGAAATTCTCGCTTTTCGCTTCCATCTCCCCACAAGACGATCTCTTCGCCAGACAAGGCCGCATTGAGGAATCCACTAGGTCCATAAGCATTTGCGACGTCGCCGGGTCCATAAATTGTGGCAGGTCGAACGATGCCGAGTTCCGTGTTGGGGGTGCTACTTACAGCTTTTTGTAGCATCCATTCAGCATTGAACTTTGAAAGCCCGTAGTAGCTACGTGGGTGAGGAGGGGTATTCTCGGTAATACGCAGGTTTTCAATATCCTCGCCGTATATTGCAGCCGAGCTCAGATATACGATACGTCGCACTGGATGTGACTGAAGAAGGCGAATGAGATTTTGAATTATTGCCATGTTTTTGGCAAAAGTTTCTGGCGTATCCCCAAGTTGTTTTTTTACGGCCGCGCACATGACCAATGTGCTGTCAGGAGTGAAAATAGTCGCTAGATCAAGATTGGAGTTTACTTTTGTTAAATCAAGTTGCTCAAGGGACAGGCCCTGCACCTCAAATGTATCGGATAGGACAGAAAGTTTTGTCAAAAGACGAGCGCCTATAAATCCTGTATGGCCTAGAATAATAAACTTTCGTTTAGTCATTATAAGGACTTTCCGTTTTTTACGCAGGCTCGTAAAAAGTTTAACCCATCGGCTGTATGCGATTCCGGTGGTGCCCAGTCAGCGATTTGGCTTCTCTTTGGAGTGAATGGGCCAATAGTGGTTTCTAGAAATACAAACCATTCGCTTCGAAACAATAGTGAGTGGAAAATACCTTTCGGCATGCGGTAAAAAAAGCAACCATTAGAACCATAGGGGTCCATATCTATGGTTTCTATTTCTGCACCTGTTTCAGAGAACAGAAAAGCAGTGGCCTGTCCCTCCAAGACGGTGACTGTTTCGCTCTTGTCTAAATGACGGTGGGGGGCAACATAACTATCGCGGTGCATCACGATCAGCATTTCTTGTTGCAACGCAGACGGATCGGTATGAGTGCAAAGACGTGCCCTTGATTTAGGCGAATTCGCTGCGGCGTCTTTGAGAAAAGTTACAATGTTGGTATCCACAGAAACAAATGAGGAGTTGGTGTAGAAAACTTCCGGCGATATACGTTTAAGTTGGTTGATTGCCTGGGGCATGGGGCGAAGTATCCCGCAAAATTGGAGATTTCTGTCAGATTCAGCCTAGCTGAAATTAGTGAATAGGTCGCGTAATCTCGTTGCCGTATCTGCGGGCGTACGGCAGAAAATGACCGGATAATTTTTTGTTTCCAGACTTGCCGCTTTTTCTCGCTCAACGCGCCCATGGCCGGTTTCGACATGAAATGCGCCGTTGATTTTGGCATTGCGACCAGCTTCAATATCTGAGGCTCTGTCGCCTACAATCCAGCTCCGTTCAAGTCTTATCCCCATATGGTGGCCTGCGAACTCCAACATTGCCGGTCCAGGTTTGCGCCATTGTTCCATTTGTGTTGAATAGTTTGGCGTGAAGTCCGGGTGGTAGGGGCAGGCGATTGTCAGGTCGACTTTGGCACCTTGGGCTTTTAGAAGACGCTCAATTTCCGCCTCGACAGCTACATATTGCTCTAGGTCAAACAGACCTTTGGCGATCCCAGCTTGGTTGGTTACTACCACAACGCTGAGATCGATAGCTCTAGCGGCTTGGATAAGATCTACGGCTCCGTGTTCCAAAGCCACGTCCTGGACTCGCGAAAGATAGTGGATTTCCTTCACGACGACCCCATCTCGGTCTAGGAACAGGCACGGCTTGCCGCGTCTATCGAACTCCGCAGCGGAAGAAATCCATATGTCTGATGGTAGTCTCATGAATGTTGAGGCGCAGCTCTGTATGTATGAGGTCGGTCAAAAGGTAACGCGAAATTGGTTAACAGGCTTGCACATTCAGGAAGGGTGAAGGGGTAACTGTCGAGCTATTTGATATGAACGACAGCTAGAAGCAACTCCGCGTTGGTGGTAGTTTTAGCACAACATCTAGTTTAGGTGAGGTGCAATGCCGGAACTCACGGTGAAGCGTATTTTTGATATTATATCTTCGGGAATTGGGCTGATCGTTCTGTCTCCGGTGATTTGTTTCCTTTGCTTGCTCATTCGTTGCACATTGGGAAGTCCCGTGTTTTTTGTGCAACCTCGTATCGGCTGGCAATCTCAAAGTTTCTATCTAGTAAAGTTCAGAACCATGCGACAAGAAGGTGGCGCTGGTCTGATGTCTGACACTGAGAGGTTGACCCTGCTGGGGCGTTTTCTGAGGCGGTCCAGTCTGGATGAGATACCAGAGCTTTGGAATGTCCTGCGCGGTGAAATGAGTTTAGTCGGTCCGCGCCCTTTGTTGGTTGAGTATCTGCCTTATTATACAGCGCAACAGGCACGTCGACATGAGGTGCGTCCGGGGCTGACAGGGTGGGCACAAGTAAATGGACGAAATTCGACAAGCTGGCAGGAGCGATTCCGCCTTGATAATGAGTATGTTGATCGTCACAGCTTCTTATTCGATATTTATATTCTGTTGCTGACCATATTGCGCGTGTTCGATGGACGAGGTGTTCAGAACTCTAAAGAAGTGTCTATGCCGCGTTTTGATGATGAAGTTATGGCTGGAAGAACAGAAGGGCGTATTAGCTTCAAACCGGAAGATCAAGTGGCAGAGGGCGGGTAATGAGTCGGGAAGACATGTGTATTCTTGGCGCTGGAGGTCACGCCAAAATAGTGATCGCTACAGCGGAGAGTGCTGGTTGGAATATCGTTTCTGTTCATGATGACGATACGGAGAAGCAGAATAAATTCATCCTTGAGCATCCTGTTTTGGGGGCATTATCGAATGCCCGTGGCGTATCTCACATTGCTATCGGTGATAATAGGCGGCGTCGGTTGATTGCAGAGCGGTTGTCTTTAGAATGGAAGTCTTTGATCCATAAAAGCGCTCTTGTTCATGCCAGTGTGACTGTCGGTCAAGGTAGTCTTATTTGTGCAGGAGCAATTGTACAGCCAGGTGCAATCATTGGTGAGCACGTAATCATCAACACAGGTGCGGTCGTTGAGCATGATTGTGTTGTTGGGGATTTTTCGCATATTGCTCCGCGTGCTTGTGTAGCAGGTAATGTTTCGATTGGTCCTGGCTGTTTAATTGGGGTCGGTGCAATTGTAATGCCGCAGATTACTCTGGGCTCTTGGTGTGTTGCTGGGGCCGGTTCTGTTGTGACAAAGAATTTGGATAATGAAGTTAAAGTGGCGGGCGTTCCTGCCAAGGTGGTTCGGTGAGCTATCAAGACAAGCGTTTGTTTCTGTCGCCGCCTCATATGTCTGGGGCTGAAAAGGGTTTTCTGGATGAGGTCTTCGCGACGAATTTTATTGCGCCTGCTGGACCTTTAATAGAGCGGTTTGAAAGAGATTTTTGTGACTTGACGGGCATTGCTCATGCCTGTGCGTTAAACAGTGGGACAGCTGCTATCCATTTAGCTCTTCGTGTGCTTGGAGTAGGGAAGGGGGATGAGGTATGGATGCCTTCACTTACATTTATCGGTGGCGTTTCTCCCGTTTCCTATCTTGGCGCCTCTCCTGTTTTTCTCGACTCTGCTGTAGACAGCTGGGGGGTGGACATAGAACTTCTTGAAGTCGAGTTGAGGAGAGCCAAGCAAACCGGAACTTTGCCGACTGCGTTGATTTCGGTTGATTTGTATGGGCAGCCAGTCGACCAAGACAAGATAAACGGAATTTGCACTTCTTATGGAGTGCCCGTTATCTCAGATTCAGCGGAGGCCATGGGCACACGCTATAAAAACCGCCACTCTGGCAAAGGTGCGCGAGTGTCTGCTTTTTCGTTTAACGGTAACAAAATCATCACGACCGGTGGTGGCGGGATGATTGCAAGTGATGACAAATCGCTCATTGATCAAGCGCGATTTCTTTCGCAACAGGCTCGTGAGCCGGTGCCCTATTATGAACATCAAACGATAGGTTACAATTATCGAATGAGTGCTCTTAATGCGGCCGTCGGTGTGGGGCAGTTGCAGGTTCTGTCGGAGCGTGTAAAACGACGTAGAGAAATCTTTCAAGTTTACAAGGAAGCTCTATCAGCTCTGCCGGGTGTTTCATTCTTGCCAGATCCTTCATTTGGGCAAAGCAATCATTGGCTGACTGTCATTCTGATTGATAAGAAAATTTCTGGTCTAACCCCGGAAGATATTCGATTGGCTCTAGAGGCAGATAATATTGAGGCACGTCCTGTTTGGAAGCCGATGCATTTGCAGCCTGTGTTTCAAGGTATGCAAATGTTGGGTGGGGGGGTGGCAGAGCAAAGATTTGCAACAGGTCTATGTTTGCCTTCAGGGTCTCAGATGACAACTGACGATCAGAGCAGGGTTGTCGCGTGCATTAAGTCACTTTGGGCTATGTAGTTTAACTAAAACCAATCCTGATACGGGAGGGTTAAGTTTTCTGGTGGGGTTCCCGATAAAGTAGAAAAGGTAAAGCATGGCGACTCGTCGTATCGGGTTGAGGATGATATCGAGCAAAAAGTGGCGAGGGGGTATCAATTATATAATCAACCTGACCAAAGCGCTGCACAGTCTGCCAGTGGGTGAGCGCCCGGAAGTCGTGCTGCTGACTTACGATGATGCTGGCGTTGAGCTTGCAGCCGGCTTGGCTTCATATGTGAATGATATACGTCCTTTGTCTCAAGCCTCTTCGTTGAAGCTTGATATAGTTTACCCGGTAACCCAGTTATTCGAAGCGCCGGTTGATGCGCCTTGGGCGGCTTGGATTCCGGATTGGCAATGCCAGTATTTGCCTGACATGTTTGATGATCTGGAGCTCAGACGGCGCGAACTTCATTTTCGATATTTGGCTACGCGGGCGCCTCTGCTCATACATTCCAGTCGAATGGCGGCAAATGATAGCGCCAGTCAATTCGGCGATGATTTGGTCTCCAACGAACTCCTGACCTTTCCATCGGTTGTGGAGAGCGTTGAAGTGGCGCGCGGAAGAGCTCGCTTACCTGTCCTCCGTCGAGATATCGATTTGCCAAGCAAGTATTTCCTAGTGGCAAATCAGTGGTGGCGACACAAAAACCATCGGATACTGCTGGAGGCGCTTAAATGCGCCGAGCGAGATGATGTTGTAATCGTTTGCACTGGCGATACAGTCGATCATCGATCACCAGGCTATGCGGAAGGTCTTGTTGCTGAAATAGAAGCAGCGGGTCTAAAAAAGCAAATACGTGTTCTGGGGAGTATGAATAGAGAAGATCAAGTGGCGCTTATGCTTGGTGCTGTCGCGATTATTCAACCAAGTAAATTCGAAGGCTGGAGTACCGTCGTCGAAGAAGCGCGCAGTCTGGGAAAGAATATTCTGCTTTCGGAATTTCCTGTTCATCGGGATCAAAATCCACCATTAGCAAAATTCTTCGCTCCAGATGATGCGCCTGCCTTGGCGAAGTTGATGGCAGAAACTCTAGATACTGAGAAGGTTCAAGATATTATTCCTGATACAGAAGAGTATTTACAGTTCTGTGCTCGTCAGCTTGTTAGGATTTCAGATCGTGTACAGGCCGTTTATAATCCAAAAGTCCACAACCCACTTCAATTGATTGCTGATGCGTTTTCCGATCTCGCGGTCAATTGTAATGAAGATCTAGAGAACGAGGTGCTAAAGAGGTTTTCTGCCGGTGCGCGTGGTTACGCAAAAGCTAATCCAGGCGTGGTTGAGCGACTTACGGAAATAATTTTACGTGATCACCCGTCAGTACAGAGTGAATTTCTGACGCAAATTCTTCAACCCCTAGGGCATTCGATCGTGTCTGTGGGAAAGTCAACGACCGGGTTCTCTAGGGTTTCTTATGCAAGATTGTTTATGTATCGCGCTAAGGGTTTCGTCTTACGAATGCTCAAAGACTTTTAAAGGGATCTTTCGCGTTGTAGCTGTTTGAGTTGAAGACAGGGTGATCATCACGAATGAAAAAAAGATGCACCTGCCAAAGAACGTGATCATTTGGTCGGAAGAGTGGTTCGCACATATCGACGCAACGTAGTCCGAGTTGCGCCATATATTCACACATTTCGTAAAAGGTTAGATTTTTGTGGTCCACAAAATTGAGTTTGAAATTGTAGGCCTCGACCATAATGAGTGATGTGTTTTTTAGCGTCTCTTTTGCACCGGCTAATATGTCCAGTTCGACACCATGTGTATCGAACTTCATAAAGTAGGGTCCTTTGCGCCCTCGTTCTGCCATGAGACTATCGACAGATCTTGCCGGTACTGTGATTGTTCCGTCACCGGCATGACTGCCGATCACGCCACCAGTTGCGCTTGAGGAAGAGAAGTGTACTTCCCCATCCTGTTTTGCAGCGGCACATATCAGATAGTCTGTGTGGTTCTTAGAATTCTTGAGTTTTTCAAGATTTATACGATGCAATTCCTGCGCTTCTATCATCAGCAGCTGCGCATTGGGGCATAGCGCATCATGAATCCAAATTGAATCGCTACCTGAACCAGCGCCGAGTGAAATGAAATCATTAATCTCTATGCGGTGATGTTTCAGTCGAGTAGTCGCGGCACCCAGTGACACATTTGATGCTAAAAATGTAGCGTCGCCGGATTGAATTTTCTTCTGCGCTTCACTCAGAATTGATGCGGCGGAAAATAGAGATTTCATTTTCTGATAAACGCGCATAGCCGCCTCTGTAGTTGATGTGTTGATCGGAATTGAGAGACGTGAATACCTGAAAACATGACTTTAGTTTATGACATGCGTTCGAAAGATAATCGATTCTAGTGGAAAAGGGATATGTTTAGCCGACTGTTGGCGGAACGGTGTTCTGTAAACGCATCAGAGAGCTGTAAATCCTCCATCAACCACGATATTGGCGCCGGTCATATAGCTGGAGGCTTGTGACATGAGGTAGACAATCGTTCCGTTGAAGTCATCCTCTTTTGCCATGCGCCCCATTGGTACTTTAGGGAGATAGCCGGCAAGGAACTCATGGTCTTGATTGTTGAAAACTCCGGCGAAGGTAACCGTATTTACTCTGACGTTTTTCTTGCCCCAATAGGTGGCCAGATAGCGGGTTAGATTGAAGATTGCTGATTTAGAGGCTGAGTAGGCGACGGGTTTATAAAACTCGTCGCCCCGGTCGCGCCGATACTGATAGATGCTTTGATCTGGCGATATGATGCCGTAAATGGATGACACGTTGATAATGGAACCGCCTTGTTCCAATGCCATTGCGCCGCCAATAACCTGACAGGCCAGCATCGTTCCTTTGACATTTACCTTCATAACACGGTCCCATGAGTCTTCAGGATAGAACTCAAAAGGTCCGTTTTCTTCTTGGGGGCTATCGGGAGGTGAGTCCAACGCAGCGTTATTGATAAGGCCGGTTGGTGTTCCCCATCGAGATTTAATTTGCTCAAGCGCGTTTTCTAAATCGGCACGCTTAGTGATGTCGCAAGCAATAAAATCGATTGCCTCGCGATCCCAATTGTCACCATATCGTCTTTTTATATCAGTCGGCTTGTCGGAGATATCAAGAACGGCAACGCGAGCTCCGTGCAAGACCAAAGCATTCGTGAATTGATGGCCCAATTGTCCTAACCCTCCGGTTATCACGCATATACGTCCTTTAAGGTCAAAGAGTGAGCTTTGCATGATCAATCCATTCGGGGATAGGAAAACGAAGAAAGTTTACTAGGCTTGGGTTTCACCAATTGTTGAGTAAGCCAGACTTTCATCTTCGCGAAGCGATGCAACCAGTTTCTTTCCGATGAAATGGTCCACTAGATAAGGAGGTAGACCGTCATTAGGAGATTTGAACGTAAGGTCATTCGGTTGCAACACATGCCCGACCGGTAAGTCCCGTGCAGCAACAATTTTCTTGCCCATTTTAAATAGCGGGGCTTTTTCGGATTCGAATTGGCGCTTTACCCCGTCGCCCAAGGCAATTTTTGTTCTTTGAAGATCTCGAACAACTCTGCGCAAGCCAGCAGGTTCTAACGAAAACGCCTGATCCGTCCCCTTCCATGTACGGTTGAGCGTGAAGTGCTTTTCGAAAATGCGGGCACCCAACATGTACCCGACAAGTGGCATTGCAATTCCGCTGTCATGAGAAGAAAAGCCAATCACAATATCTGGGAATGCTTTGTAGTAGGTTTCAATGACACGCAGGTTCAGTTCCTCATGCGCGGGTGGATAGCCGGACGTACACTGCATAATGCAGAGGTTGGGGTTGATCGGCATGATCGTATCGTAAGCACGTTGGGCTTCTTCCATTGTCGCGCCACCGGTCGAAACAATCATTGGCTTGCCAAGCGAGGCAACTTTCTTGAGGAGAGGGGTGTTGTTAATGTCGCCAGATGCAATCTTATAGGCGGGCATATCGATGTCTTCAAGAAAGTCTGCAGACGGAAAGTCGAACGCTGTCGAGAAGAAGAATATACCAAGTTCTTTGGCATAGGATTTTAGTTCCAGATACTGATCTTTATCAAATTCCAGCTTGTCACGATGCCCGCCATAAGTTGGCGCGTAGGAGTTTTCACTATTATAGGGACTGTCATACATTTCGCGAGTAAACAGGGCCCGGTTGTCGCGTTTCTGCAGCTTGACAGCGTCAGCACCGGCATCTGATGCTGCCTTAAACATTTGACGACATTTTTCTAAATCGCCCTGATGATTGTGCCCGATTTCTGCGATGACATAGGCGTTGCCGCCGTCCCGCTGGATTGTCTTGTTTCCTATTTGGAACCCAATAGTCATACTTGATTCTTTCGCTCTCGGCTGGAGGCTGTCAACAAAGTAGCTGCACTGTATCCCTTATATTAACTTCGTTTTCGTGGGAAGTTTCAATAGTATCCGTTTGGTAGAGGTGAGCGGTCTCAATTGATTGGAATAAGCAGGAGTGGTGGCAGTGAGCTTTGGGAAGAATGTTAAAGCGATGAAGAATCCGAATGCTCGTTTGGACTTGGGTGATCAGATTCGCACGCCTGTCTACACAGAAAAAGCGCCCCGTAATGAACAAGTTACATTCTCTGCGAATGTCGGTCAGACGGAGTGGTATCCCCCTTTAATGATAGCCGCCGATTATATGTCTCGACAGATCGTCAATGAAACACGTCTTGCTGAAGCGATCTCGTTGATGGAGCGGATCAATCCTGATGACTATACAAATTATTTGAACGGCTTTTACCGCGCTGGCCTTACCCGTTTCGGCAAAGCCTGGCCGTATGCAGATATTGTGACAACTCTTATGGGATTATCCGAGATACTCAAGCCTACCAATTATCTCGAAATTGGCGTTCGGCGTGGGCGTAGCGTCTGTGCTGTGGTGAGTCGTGCGCCGGAAGTTAACCTCTATATGTTCGATATGTGGATCAACAATTATGCCGGGATGGAAAATCCAGGTGAGGCATTCGTCGACTCCGAACTTGAGAAATTTGGACATTCTGGTGAGCGCCGCTATGTGAATGGCAATTCACACGAAACGATTGCACCGTTTCTGGCTGACAATCCGGAGCTGTGGTTTGATATCATCACCGTTGATGGAGACCACAGCACCTATGGAGCAATTGATGATCTTTGCGATGTGTTGCCGCGCCTAAAGGTCGGCGGGGCTATTGTATTTGATGATATTTGCCATCCGGCTCATCCTGGTCTCAAGGACGTATGGCAACGTCTTCTTTGCGATGATGACCGGTTTTCTGCCGCAAGTTTCAACGAGATTGGATATGGGGTGGGGTTTGCTATACGCAAATGGTAGAGGGGCTACTAGGGTTCTTATCGAGCCTTGTAGGCTGGTTGTCTTTGGTTGTGAAGCTGCTGGACTGCCGTAATGAATTGTATAGATTCAAAACGAGCTGAATTATCGAGATAAATATGCAGGGCATATGAAATCAAAGCTTGTTTATCTTATTCATTGTCAATGACGTAACCTGTTGGCTCGTTTATAAGTCCGGAGATGCGGTACGTGGATAAAGTTGTCAGAAAGTCAAGTGCGCAAAGCGAAATCAAGACTTCGCTTGCTCGCATTGTGTCTCTGGAAGAGGCGGCGCAGCGCAAACTTGATGAAATGACAGCCTATTTGAACGGGCTGGCCACCGCGATTAATTCGGTGCACGCAATTGTGGGTGCTAAGGGTGCGTCTGCAGGCGCCTTAGGCAACAGTCAGATGGAGAGTGTTCTCTCAGGCGGAAACATTCGCGAAGTTTACCTGACGGATTTATTTCCGGGCATAGAGCAGATTTCTGTGCCGATAGGAGCGATCAACGAAGAGAGTGGTCACGCCAATCATGTGGATCTGCTCTACGTTAATGCGATCGCCCGGGTGTTAGAAGCAAAACGGATTTTCGAATTTGGTACTTATCTGGGGAGAACTACCTATCATCTCGCCCTGTCTGGGCCAGATGTGAATGTAGTAAGCCTTAACTTGCCACCTGAGGAAGACAAGCGAATTGCACCGTTTCTAGGGTCTTATTTTAAGGGTACGGAAGTTGAGGCACAGATTGAGCTGGTGCTGCAAGACTCTAGAAAATTTGACACGGAGGCTTACAAAAATTCGTTTGATCTCATTTTTGTAGATGGTGACCATTCGTACGAGCTAATTGCTAATGATACCAAGAAAGCGTTCGAGCTGCTCAAGCCTGGCGGTACGATCATTTGGCACGACTTTGCTGCCAAGTCTCCAGGCGTTCTGAAATTTCTTGGTGAGTTTTCTGAAGAGACGCCAATATTTCGGGTTAAGGATACGTGTCTTGTTGTTTTGATTGATGGTGTTGATGCTCGTGTAGCCAAGTTTTCCGACCGTCGGAAAACATTGATTTCAAAACCATAGATTATAAATGAAAGACGTAAACGGGGCTGGATTTTGTGCGTCTGGATGTGACCCTGACTGATCATACATTCACATCAATCGGATCAGCTGGAGCGTCGATCTCGCGTAATGCGCCGCGAATTTTTTGTCGTAAATAATAGTCTTTTCCTGCACAGAGAATAGGGTCGGCAAGGCTTATGAAGCGACCAGTAAATATATTGAGCCAATCACGCATGAGTAAGCCGAATACGGGTTCATGACTGTTGATAGAGTGACCCGGTAGGAATACATCCTTTAAAAGTGTCCATAAACGCTTTTTCATCTCATATGCGCGGGATGAGGGTAACAGGTTCGCATACTTGTCTTGGTAAAGGCGATGGAAGCGCTCGTGCTTTACCTTGAGGCGTTTAAATTCCTCTGATGTTTCGTCCTCACTCCAGCATCTGTCGTGATAAACTGCAATATCGCGCAGATATACAACGTCGAGACCTTGGAGAAGTGTCTTCGCTGTGAGATCTGGATCGATGCCATAGTCTTTGAAGACTTCAGAAAACCCTCCGATGGCTTGCAGCTCGTTGGTTCTAAGGACGCCCTGATTAACATTCAGAATTCCTAGAGAAGAAATGCCACCTATGTAGGGGGCTTTGATAAGAGGCCCAATTCGGTCTTTCACCTTTAATGCCACCATGCCGATTTTTGGTTCGGCTTTTAGAATTTTCACAGCGCGATCAAGCCCACGATTGACGACGACATTGTCGTCGCTGAGCCAGCAAGTGAAGGGAGCCTCTATTGTGTGAAAAATACTATTATAAGCGAGTGCCTGCCCAACGCGCTTACCTTCGAAAATTGGTACTATTGTTTCCGACTGGATAGATCGGAGATACTCGATTGTGCCATCGGTCGAGCCAGCATCTGATACGTAGATCACATGCTTGAATTTAGTTTCTGACTGGATGCTTTCGATACAGTTCTTGAGGTGCTCAAGTCTGTTCAAAGTGCCAACTACTATCGCGAGTTCGGCATTACGCCCGAATTTTGCAATGTCACCCATTGCCAATAGCCCCTCATGCCTTCCGCAAAACTGACTTTAGGTTCCCAGCCCAATGTGTCAAGTTGGGAAACATCTGCAACAAGGCTTTGCGGATCTGAGCGTATAATCTCTCCATTGAAGCACACGTCTCGATGTGTTCCGCTAGCTGTTATTAGCGTTTCTGCGGCGGTTCGTATACTCGTGCGAATTCCAGTGCCGCCATTAATTAATATTGGGGAAGCAGAGCGAAGCGAGAGTAGTGTGGTGATGATTGAAACAGCGTCGTTTATGTGGATGAAGTCGCGTGTTTCTTCACCATTACCTTTCAGGGAGATAACAGCGTCCCGTAAGATTTTCTGAGAGATGTCCCAAAAAAGTTGTTTGCGAAGCCCGTTTCCGTATACGGAAAAAAATCGAACGATGTTAATGTCAAGGTTCCAACGTCGTGCAGCATCAAGGCAGATATCCTCGCACTGTGCTTTATGAAACCCATATACCGAAGCGGGTTGACGGGGCGCTGTTTCATGAAGTCTTTGTGCATTTTGGTCGCCATAGATGGCTGCACTGGACAGAAAAATAAGTTTCGTATCAGGGAGTTGCCGCCGCATAACGTCGGTAATTTCTGCTGTTGCTACGACTGTGCCGTGAAAATCTTTCAGTGGAGCCTTCTCTGCCGCTCCAACGCTTCCGACTCCAGCGGCATGAACAATGCTATCAGGTTCGCCGTGGTCGGTAATCATACGTTCAATATTTTTGGAATTAACAGATAGAGGATACCAACTGTGAAATCCTGCTGCAGTCTGTTCTGCTCTGGATAGATTTCCATGCCCTATGCCAATAACAGTATCGCCATTTTTTCCTAATTTGCGCGCCACGTTGCGCCCGATGAACCCGGCTCCCCCAGTCACGAAAACTAGAGACCCCTTGTTAGGACTGGGGGTAACGCGTGAACTATTGGTCATCAAGCAGTGCTTTCGCAAACGGCAGAGATTAGGTATGCAATTAATTGACGTTATAGGAGTTGAGGTAACTTGAGCAGTCTACAGTTGATATAGCGGAAATCCGAAGCAAAACCATGGCCTTCCAGCTTGACGAAGGCATGATGAGCGGCATACTTGAAGCTCGCATGAATAGATCGCGATACATGCAGACAGTCCGTCTCGTCGACGATCCAGAACTGGGTACTCCGTGACGCAAGACCGCTTTTATTCAAATATTGTTGGTATACCACCGGAAGAAGCCGATACGATTATCCGGCCTCATAACTATTCCGTAAAATTGCTTCTTGTCGACCTTGTCAGACATCGCAGGATTTTTCGCAATCTTCTGGTGCGGGATATACGTCGGCAATATATTGATTTGAAACTTGGGTTTGTCTGGGTTTTTTCACAACCGGTCATCATGACCTTGATTTTCACGCTGCTACATCGCGGAAGTGGTGCGAAGGTGGTCACCGAGATCCCTTATCCGCTTTATCTGCTGTCAGGGTTTCTCTTTTGGTTCACTTGGGCTGATGCGTGGCGAACGACCGCAAGTGCAGACAGGACGAATGCGGCACTTATTAGCAAGGTTTTCTTTCCTAGGCTCTATAGTCCGCTGGCTGCTGCATGTAGTCGTGTTCTGGCTTTTGGCATTTGCCTCATACCGATTTCTCTATTGATGGCTGGATTAGGTATATATCCAACATGGACGGTCGTGTTTTTGCCTTTCATTGTCCTGCAGGCCTTGATCCTTGCATTTTCATTGGGGCTTATATTCGCACTTTTGGCAATGAAGAGCCGCGATTGGGATCGTGTACAGGGACAGGTTCTGTATTTAGGGCTTTTTGTTTCCCCGGTTATCTATTCTGTTCAGACAATTGCAGCACCTTTGCGTGCTGTCTACTCGGTCAATCCAATGGTTGGTTTGCTAGATGCTTTTCGTGCATCCGTTACCGGCCTTGGTAGCTTCCCATGGGGGAACTGGGGGTATTCCTGCGCTGTCACCTTGGTTTTGTTTTTGTGTGCCGTATATGCGTTTAGAAAAACCGAAGCCAGAATGTTGGATGAGTTGTGATGAGTAGCAATCTCCGCATCTCGGTGCATGGTCTCAGCAAGCGCTTTAGCAAACATAGCCAATCTGATGGGAAGAGCACTTGGCGTCTCTTCGCGCACCGTCCAAAGGTGGATGATACCTTTCTTGCGCTTGATGATCTGACTTTTGAGGTTCGCCAAGGTGATCGGATTGGAATCATCGGACGGAACGGCGCAGGCAAATCAAGCTTGCTGAAAATTCTTTCACGCGTCAGCATTCCAACCAAAGGCGAAGTGCGCATAAAAGGTAGGTTGACGGCATTGTTAGAGGTGGGAACGGGCTTTGACAGGAATGCCAGCGGACGGACGAATATCTATCTCAATGCAGGTCTTCATGGTTTGAGCCGTGATGAGATAGAGGAAAAATATAATGAGATCGTTGAATTTTCAGGTGTTGGAAAATTTATCGATATGCCGGTCAAAAACTATTCCAGCGGTATGTATGTCCGGCTGGCTTTTGCGATCGCTGCTCATCTTGAGCCAGAAATTCTGTTGCTCGATGAAGTGCTTGCTGTTGGTGATATCGCTTTCCAACAAAAATGTTTGGCCAAGGTTCAGTCGCTGACTGAGGACGAGCAACGGACGATCTTGTTTGTGTCACACAGTCTGTCACATGTTGCACAGTATTGTAACAAGGTGCTCTGGCTTGACGAGGGGCGGATAAAATTTTTTGGCGGGGTTACCGAAGGTATTGAGCTGTATTCTGATTTTATGAAACCGGAGACGAAAGTCAGTCTGGAGAAGCGTGAAGAGCGTCGTGGAACACAAGCAGCCTTCATTAAATCAGTGACAAATAAAGGCGGTGATGATGATGGCGGAGTGATCCGGACTGGTGGCGATATTACATTTTTGGTTCACTACGAACTAGCCGACTCGAGCATCGACGATATAACGCACTTGCTGGTCAATCTGGTCATAACCGATGAAGACGGGAAGCGGATTTTCGGAACGCCTAGCGATGTGTTGAAGTTTTTTCCAGACAAGCTTGAGCGGGAAGGAGTGTTCCAATGTGTCATCCGCAACAATCCACTTAAACCGGGTGTCTATCATTACAATGTAGGGTTCCACATAAACCGCCAGCTAGTCGATAAAGTCGTGGATGCTGGAAAGATTATTGTATTTGATGGTGATTATTACGGGACAGGAGAACTTCCCGCGCGCTCTTTTGGCGAGGTCTGCGTGCCATATGACTGGTCTCTGGAACAATCGAATATTTCTTAAGCTCACAATGCATTTACATGGCGTTCTTCAAGAGGCCCTGGATTTTTTTGGTGCTCGAAGACGGTTTAAACGAGCGGTAGATAACGCTGTGACTAGCGATAAACATTCAATCACAAGAAAGATGGCGACTAAATCCGCTGATCATGCATGGTTCACGGGCCGCTCAACTCCCGATATTATTTGGGGCAATCGTGTCGGACGGCTTGAGCTCAGGAAAGTGCCGCTCGTTCTCGTTTCCCAGATTCAGCGCAGTGGCGGTACATTGCTTTCGCAATTGCTTGATGGTCACCCTCAAGTGCTGGCGCATCCATCGGAATTATATCTCGGTCAGCCAAATAAATATTTCTGGCCTGATCTGGATTTAGCCGCCTCACCTGAAACATGGTTCGATTATCTCAAGGAGCCGGTCGCAGAAGTACATGCTCTGGGGGGCTATCATAAGAATTCACCGGCAGGTACAAAATCCATCGGTCAGAATTTTCACCCGTTTGTTTTTTTGCAGTCATTACAGCAGGAAATTTTTGTCGATTTATTGGTTGGTAAGGTTGGTGTCAGTCAGCGTGACATCCTGGACGCCTACATCACATCCTATTTTGGTGCTTGGCTTGATTATCAACATGCCTACCGTCAAAGCGAGAAGCTCAAGTATTGGTCTGGATTTGCTCCACGGTTGATGACAGACAAACGCAATAGAGAACTCTTTTTTCGTGATTATCCTGATGGATACTGGGTAGCCATTTTGCGAGACCCGATATCGTGGTACGCATCTGCTTCCGCTCACCAACCTGATACATATGGTGATGTAAAAAAGGCGGTTCAGCTCTGGACGGATTGTTATCAGTCAGTTCTGGACGGGGCTGCCGAATGGCCGGATCGTGTTGTTGTTCTGTCTTTTGAAACCCTCGTGCATTCCACCGAAGATCAGATGGTTTCGCTGAGTAGCAGGCTGGGAATTGATTTCGGGCTATCTCTCCTTCAGCCGACTTTCAACACAATACCTATACTCGCAGATTCATCCTTTGAAGTCGCTCAACATGGGGTTTTGGCCGAACCGGCGAATAGATCCGGTTTTGTAGATGAGCGAGCGCAAACCTATATCCAGCAGAAGACAGAAGGACTTTATACGCGTGTTGCCGAACTGATCCAGAAATGAAGTGAATGAATCTGAGTGTGTATCTAACGTTCGGTGTCAGCCTCGTATAATGGTCTGAACATTTCGCTGGTTCCGAGAGGGTCGGTGTAATCTGAATATTCCCGATAGGCTTTTTTGAACATGTCAGGGAAGTCAATTTTTTCGTAAATACCGTCCCAACGATTGAAAAGACTCAACCGGTCGTCATTCATGCTTTGTCTATTTGCTGTGCGAAGCAATTCAGACGGTAATAGCAGATGCTCAACAAAGGATGTTTTGCAGTCTGTAATCTCGTACCCGGCATGCCAGATTTTTAGGCATAGATCGCTATCGGCCTTGTAAAAACTAAATTCCTCTTCCTCTGCATATCCAACTTCTTCGAGGGCTGCCTTGTTGAAAAATCCATGATTGACCATCAGCATGCCGCCAATCGTATGTTGTACAAAGTAGCGGGGCTCCTCTTCATTCGGCCAGTCACGAAAGTAGAATGCAACTCCGCCGATCTTCCGGCCTTCATTCTGCATTTGTCTGGCATGGGATTCTGCCTGTGAAATTGCATTTGGAAGAAGAAGGCAGTCATCGCTCAGCATGAGGACCCAAGGAGCCTGGGCAATACGAAATCCGATATTGATAAAATACCCCCAGCTCCGCTTGCGTTTGTGGTCAGGCGCCGAACCGCGATTATGCTGTACCACGGTAATTATGTCGGTCTGGCGCATCAGCCAGTCCAATGTTCCATCCGTGCTGCCGCCATCCACGACAATTATTTCCATCGGTTTGTCGTAGTCGTTGCTTCTGATGCTTTGGATTGTTAGTTGCAGTGACGCAAGCCGGTTATATGTGCCAAGCACAACTGAGACACAAGCCTTTGGCTCTGGCCTCCAGCGGTCTTCAGATGGACTAGGTACGCCACCAGGGCGTTGTCGTCTGAGACCATCCTGTATCGTTGAGTTCAAGGCTCTTGGGTCTGCTAGAGTGGTCAGTCTCGCGGCAACGACCTGCTTGTCTTCGTTCGTCAGGCTGCTTGTTGTTGGCGTGTTTGTTACCCACTTATGAATTCGCTCTGCAATTGGCCAAAGTCCTGCTTTGCGAATTGCAGTCTTCGCTTTGTTGACAAACAGTTCTCTTGTACTCGTATTCATTGGCGATGCTGTTTCATTGTTTAGCGCGTCTGACTGTCGAGTGCTTTGATAGGCTTTGCTGGATTTCCAGCAGCCACTACATTGGAGGGCAGGTCCGAGACAACAACACTACCACTTGCTACAATTGTGTCGTCCCCGATCGAGACGCCCTTCATTACAATGCTGTTCATCCCGATCCAGCAACGCTTTCCGATGCTGACAGGCGCATTGGAAATCTCGATTTTAATTTCGGGCCGAATACCAAGTTTCTTTTTAAAGTCGGCGACCCTTTGCGCGGCATCCGTGGGGTGGGTGTCATTGTCGAAAATCTGTACATTATGCGCGATCAATGTGCCTTCGCCGACGCAGATCTTATTGGCGGCACTCAGAAGACTTCCATCTCCGATATAGACAAAAGCATCAATCTCTATCGTTCCCTTGAACTCGGCGCGCAGAATGCCTCTAATGACGCAGCTTTCTGCAACCTTTATCGCATCGGCATCGTTGCGATTTACAAGACGTGCGCTGACGCCAAGTTGCACTGTCTCGGCAATGCGGCCACCAGTTGAGAACTGCTTCCAGACTTTCAGGATTGAAATTGTGTCTCGCAAACTCCGGGTCTGTTTTACAAGTAACAGTCTGGAAGTAGGCTTGTGGAATGAAGGGCCGTCTGCGAAGGCGTGGTCATTTATCAATATGGGAGGCATGCCGGGTCCTGCTTGTCATATCAGGCGTTTGAATTGATTTCAGCATCGTGTATGCCTGAAATTTCGGCCGGATAGACGAAGGGGTGTTCGGCGTTCAGGATACCGTCACAGATAATATCAAGACCTTCGTGTTTTCCGGGCATCAAATCTGAAAGTGTCGCGAGTTCTATATAGAAATTAGGCCCTTTCGGCATGGGATGCAGAAAGGGAAGGGGAAGCATGCGGCGGAAGAAGAAGTGGAAGGCATACTTCTTCGCATTCTCTATTGTCAGCGGATCAAGGCGCTGCTGGAGTGGTAAGCCGTCCAGCACTTGCAGATATTCATTTCGGGACTTGATATCTGTGGTCAGCCCTTTATTGCGTATCCAAGCCTCGCCGGCCACAATGACAGGTATTCCGATGCTTGTCAGTTCTACGCCGGTTTTGGTACCGTAGATGATGACCGCATTGCACTTCTGCATAGCCGCATAGGTGCTGACATCACTTTCGGGGCCGATAATGAAGACATTCTCGGGCAGATCGGGAATAGCTTTTGCGATTTCGTCAGCAAGGAGCTGCCTTGATTTGACAGCACCTCGAATTTCCGCGGGGTGAATACGGATCAGGAGCTGTAAGTCTGGTCTGCCACGAAAATAGTTTATCGTGTCCAGTGTCCATTCCAGCATATTAGGAAAGGCATTTTGCCGATAGTGCAGTTGGGCATCCCAGAAAACATTGGTCAGCATGCCGATGATAGGCTTATCTGGATCCATTCCGACTTGCTTGGCAAAACTGTTGAAGTCATCGTTCGGTTTGTCATGGAAATAAATCCAGTCCCGCCCGCCATGCACACGACTGCCCAGATAATCCTCAATGCTTCTCTGTTGTGTTTCGGACCAGGTCATGTTCCGCCACATGTCTGTGGGCTCATTCATTAATGTGCGGTGATATGTGTCGCCATGGCTGAAGATGAGTGTGTTTTGGCGATAGGCGACAACCCAATTGGCCAGATGCACGTCATGGGCGCGGCACACTTCGCCCACAATGCCTTGCGGCACATATATACCGTGATGGAATGCGGCATGTTGAACCTTCTCTTGAAGGATCAGCCGCTTTGTTGCGATAGCGGAAAGGATAGATGCTTCAAGATAGCGTTTTGCAACTTCTACTTCTGTTGTGTCGTTGCTATTCAATGTGCCTTTCGCAAAATATCTCAGCGCACCAGCCAGCGCATGCTCACCTACGGCTAGACCTTGCCAGCGGAATTGGGTCATCTCGGATGGGTTCACAGAAAAGGCAAGCTCTCTTGCTTCTATGCGGTCTTGCTCATCCAGAAATTCACTAAGCCTATGGTGCTTCACATCAAGCTGGGAGAAGACGTTCTGGCCGCGCTTCATGCAGGGCGCGCAAAGTGTTTCCCTGATGGTCCTATCGACCAGCGCCTCGGGCACCACATTAGCCCCGATTTGCGCCTGCATGCAGGCGGGCAAAGCGGCATCACACAAAAGCGTATGCACCCGCGCACCACGCAATGTCAGTGCGACCGCCAGTAGGCTTTCGACTACGACAACAGGTCCGTGCCCGCCGATATTGGGCGCCAGCAGCACAGCAGGCCCGTTTTCCGTGCGCCGCTTGGCATCAGCCCACAGTTCCGGCTCTGTTGCCAGTAATCCCTTCCAGTCCGGCAGATTGTCCGGGCGGCGGAATATCCTGTTCTCTGTTGCAATTGATTTAGAGCTAATTGTTTCAGGCCCTTTGAATAGACTCGACTTAAATATGGTTTTCATTCGCTGGAATGTGTTTTCGGGCATTATACTTTGAACGCATCACGTGACGAATAGTGGGGAGGCGCAGAGAAGGTGGCATTGATTCTTTGACGAAACATACGGTTTCGACGGATGCCGGTGAAAAAGTATAAAAGAAATGCTTCCAATGCCACCACGGCTTTGGTCAGGTTATGCCGACAAGGCATAATTCCGGCCTGACAAGGATAACCCCGATTTGATGATCCCAGTTCTATGACCCAACCGTATTCCCCTCGTGTTGTCGCCTTCATTCCGGCGCGTTCTGGTTCTGTGCGCGTAGCGCACAAGAATATTCGTCGTTTGAGGGGGCATCCTTTAATGGCTTATTCGATTTGTGCCGCACGGGCTTCAGGTGTCTTCGATACGGTCATTCTGTGTACAGACTCGCAGGATTATGCCGAAATAGGGCTGCATTATGGGGCCGAAGTTCCCTTCATGCGCGACGAGAGTATTTCCACCTCGACTTCGCCGGATATCGAATGGGTTGAACAGGCACTAACAAAATTGTCCGATGCCGGTCGCACTTTCGACGCATTCAGTATTCTTCGTCCAACCAGTCCGTTTCGTAAAGCGGCCACCATCCGCCGGGCATTCGATCGTTTCACAGCCGCAGGTCAGTCAGTTGATTCTCTGCGGGCTGTAGAGAAATGCGCCCAGCATCCAGGAAAAATGTGGGTGGTGCGTGGTGATCGTATGTTGCCTCTCTTGCCTTTAGGGCCGGAGGAGCAGCCCTATCACAGCACACAATATGCCGCTTTGCCCTCCGTCTATGTCCAGAATGCCAGTCTCGAAATTGCTTGGACGCGGGTGGTGACAGAAGGTCGGACCATTGCTGGCAATGTCCTTCTGCCTTTCTTCACCGAGGGAGATGAAGGTCTGGATATCAATAACGAGGAGGATTGGTGGTATGCCGAACATGTGCTTGGGACAGGTGAGGCGAAGTTGCCCGACATCGACAGACTCCCTTTTTCAGGTAATGAGTAAGCCTGATCCGCAGGCGCAAATCTGCAATATTTTGTGTAATGAAGACCAAATCGAGACAGGGATACGACCTTGGGTGATCTGATAGGCGAAGCCGTTGAAGGTACATTGTATTATGCGGCACGGCGCGAATTCTCGCGTGTTGCCGCCCATCCGGCCTCAACACCGGAGCGATTGAGCGTCTATGCCGATATGGCGCGCCTCAATACATTGTTCATGATCGCCAACGCCGGATCCGGTCACATAGGGTCGAGCTTTTCCAGCCTTGATATTCTTGCCTGTCTTTATCTGGACGAGATGGATTGCGAGCAAGGCGATATCTTTTTCTCCTCGAAGGGACATGATGCGCCGGGTCTTTATGCGATGCTGATTGCCACGGGCACATTACCGGAAGAAAAGCTGCACCGCCTTCGTCGTCTGGATGGATTGCCGGGTCACCCCGATATAGCCGTGCCGGGCATGGTCACAAATACAGGCTCGCTCGGCATGGGCATTTCTAAGGCAAAAGGCATGGCATTTGCCAATCGTCAGTTTGGCAAATCCGGTCGTATATTTGTGATGACCGGCGATGGCGAATTGCAGGAGGGGCAGATTTGGGAATCTCTCGTGTCGGCTGCTAATGCCGGACTCGACGAGATTACCGTGATTGTGGATCACAATAAAATCCAGTCGGACTATTCAGTCGAACGAACAATGAGCCTTGGTGATATTGAAGCCAAGTTCAAAGCCTTTGGCTGGGAAGTCGTCCGCATCGATGGCAATGACACTGATACGATCCTGAAAGCCTTCCAGCAGTTGCGCTCCGTTGCGACGAAGCCCAAAGTCATCATTGCCGACACGGTGAAGGGAAAAGGTGTTTCTTTCATGGAAGGCACATCAATTGATTCCGATGTCGAGATGTTTCGCTTTCATTCCGGAGCACCGCAATCTGGCGACTATCGTCGCGCGGCCCAGGAACTGATCGAGCGTATCAACGGTAAATTGTCGTCCATGGGTGCAGAAGCTCTGGAGCTGGAGCAAACGACGCGGCCCGCACCAGCCACGTCGAATGTCGAACCTGCGAGGCTTTTTCCGGCTTATACGCAGGCATTGCTGGATCAGGCACAGAAGAATAAGAAAATTGTGGCGCTGGATGCCGATCTTGTCCTCGATATGGGCTTGATACCTTTCTCGGAGAAATTTCCCGACAGGTTTGTCGAATGTGGCATCGCGGAAATGGATATGGTCAGTCAGGCTGGCGGCATGGCGCTGAAAGGTCTCCTGCCTGTCGTCCATTCTTTCTCTTGCTTCTTGTCCACGCGCCCAAACGAACAGATTTACAATAACGCTACAGAGCATACGAAGATCGTTTATGTTGGCGGCCTTTCTGGTGTGCTGCCGGCAGGGCCGGGGCACTCTCATCAAAGCGTGCGCGATATATCTGCTGTCGGCGGCATACCCGGCCTTGTTATGGTGGAGCCATCCTGCCCTGATGAAGTGGCTCCTTTGTTTGACTGGTGTCTCAATCACCATGACGGCGCAAGTTTCCTGCGCATGATCTCTATTCCGTATCAATTGCCTTATGCATTGCCAGCCGGCTATCGCCCCTCATTGGGGCAGGGGGTGACGCTGCGCGAGGGACGCGATGCATTGATCATTACCTACGGCATGGTCATGCTCAGCGAGGCGATCAAAGCCGCCGAAATGCTGGCCGGTAAGGGGTTGGAAGTGCAAGTCGTCAATCTGCCTTGGCTCAATCACATAGATGGTAAATGGCTGTCAGGGACAATTGCAGTCCATAGCTACGTTTTCACCATCGATAATCATTATATCGATGGCGGTCAGGGAGATTACATCCTCAGCGCTATCGCCGCGTTGGGGCATGACAAACATCTGGCCTGTCATAAGTTCGGTCTGACCAGTGTTCCGCCAAGTGGAACCAATGACGAGGTGCTGGCAGCGGTTGGCCTTGATGCGGCCTCGCTTGCACGTGATATTTCAGCCAGAATGAAGCTTAGATAAAATGCAGAGGGCAAGCGGCCTATGCTTGGGTTGAAGGATATATTGCGCCGCTCGCGTCTCTTGCGTCCGCTTCGTCTGGCCCGCCTGACGCGCATAGCAGGCACAAAGGGGCATGAGAACTGGCAGGCCAAGCTTGCGCCCGAAGCGACCCATTGGCAGCAGGCATTATCGCAAACTGGTGGGCGTCGTGTTCTCATTGCCACGAGCATAGGGGGGCATTTCGCCATCAATGCCATAGATCGTCTGCTGGCTGTCGCACTGACCGCGCGGGGTGCAAGCGTGTCCGTAGGCCTGTGCGACGGCATGCTGACGGCTTGCCAAATGTGCGAGAGCAATCTTTTTCCCGATGTATCGGGTTTCTTGCGTGATGGCCCTCAGGCTGACCTCTGCTCTTATTGCTTTTTCCCTTCCCAGAAAGCCTATATTGATATCGGCATAGCAACGCATCGCTACAGTACCTTTCTCAACAGCGCCGACCGGCAAGAGGCAAAATCGTTTGCGGCTCTGACGTCTTATCAGGAAATAAAAGAGCTTGTGTGGCGCGGTTTGCCTGTGGGCGAGCACGCCTATGCCGGTACGCTCCGTTTTTTTGCAAGTGGTGACCTTTCTGCGGAGCCGTGCGCTGAATCTGTATTACGTCGCTATCTTGAAGCGGCAATCCTGATGGCTGCCGCGCTGGAAGCGTTGCTTGAGCGGGAGCGCCCGGAAGTTATCGTGGCCCATCACGGCATCTATGTTCCCCAAGGCTTGATTGCGGCCGTTGCTCGCAAACATGGCATCAGACTTGTGACATGGAATCAGGCTTATCGCGCTCAGTGCTTTCTGTTCAGCCATGATGACACGTATCATCATACAATGATGGATGAGCCAACCGAGGTCTGGTCTGAATATGATTTGAGTAAGGAGGAGCGCGAAATGACGCTGTCCTATCTCAAAAGTCGATGGTCAGGTGCGCAGGATTGGATCAGCTTCCAGCCAAGAGCGGACATGGCGCTTACCCAAGATATAGCCCGGTTGGGTCTTGATCCGTCGCGACCTGTTGTGCTGGCCCTCACCAATGTTATGTGGGACGCGCAGATACATTATCCAGCCAATGCGTTTTCCTCGCAGCGTGAATGGCTTGTAGAAACGGTCAGGTGGTTTGCTGTGCGGCCTGATTTGCAACTGGTCATTCGTGTTCACCCCGCCGAGCTCACAGGTACTCCGCGATCACGTCAATTCGCTGCTGATATATTGCGTGAGGCCTTTGACGTATTGCCGTCCAATATTGTTTTGATTGGCCCGGAAAGGCCGGTCAGTACCTATGATCTGGCTCGCGCCTGTAATAGCGCCATCATTTTTGCTACCAAGACAGGTGTCGAGCTGACAAGCATGGGCATTCCGACCATTGTGGCAGGCGAGGCATGGATACGCGGCAAAGGCATCACAACGGATGCTCGCTCGCAGGTGGACTATTTCGCGTATCTGGAAAAGTTGCCATTCGCTACTCGTTTGTCGGCGAACACGATTGAGCGGGCGCTGCGATTTGCGCATCATTTTTTCTTTCGCCGTATGATACCGATTGAATTGGTTAAACAGCAGAAGGGGCCACGCCGTTTCAGTAGTGAGATAAGCGGAATTGATGATTTGAGAACGGGAGTAGATGCAGGGCTCGATGTCATTTGCGCGGGCATTCTGGATGGCACCCCGTTTCATATGCCCGAAGTGGCCGCCGCCCGGTTCGCTAGTAGTATCGCGCAAAGGCATGGTGCCCAGTGACCAGTCAGGCGCTCGTCACAATCGTTATAGGCACATTCAACCGGGCGAGGCTTCTGCGCGGAACCATTGAAAGTATCCGCGCACATGTGAAAGTTGATTACCGCATTGAGGTCAGCGATGCCGGTTCAACTGATGACACAGCAGGATATTTGCAATCAGCTGCTGGTCCCGACCTTCATGTTACTTTTGAAGGTCGCAAGCGCGGTCAGGCGGTTGCGCTCAACGAAATATTTGCCATGGTCGAAACGCCTTATGTCTGTTGGCTGAGCGATGACAATGTACTGATCGGCAACGGACTGGACATTGCACTCAAAGCATTGGAGGCCGATCCCACTCTTGGTATGGTTGGTCTCAAAGTGCGCGATCTCGAAGGTCCGTTTGTCGCGCATCCCTATATTGGTGGTATCTCTCCGGTCGGTATTCTGAATATCAATCAGGGCGTATTGCCGACAGCATTGCTGAAGAAGCTCGGCGGTTTTAGTGAGGTTTTCGGAAATTATGGCATTGATCCTGATCTGACAACGCAGGTCCTTGTCAGTGGTGCCTCGGTTGCAATGACCCGAGCTGTGGCTCTCCATCATCATCGCGGCTGGGACCAGTACGCGCCGGATGATCCCGCGCATCCTCTCGCACAAAGCGCACGCTTTCTTGATCTCTATCGTCGCAAATACCTGAGGCATTTTGGCAATAGCCGGGTTTGGTGGGCGCGTCGTGCACTTTGGTGGCTAGCCAGGCGGCTCATGCCGGAAAAATTGTCATTAGTCTCGCACAGACCGGTCTTTGGCCTTTTGGCTCGCGATTGGCACAATATGTTTTCGGGACGTTTCATTTCGCCTTTACGAGAGTTCAGGATGCGTGAGGCCGATATACATCTCAGGCAAACCTGCCCACGCCGGTTTCATTCAGCAAAACCTCTGCCGGATCCTGGGCCATGAGTGCGAACCGGAAAATCCGACCGGCTTGTACGCCGTGTCGCTTGTTGCTTTGGCATTGGGGGCGGCTTGGCGGTGGGCCGCGCTATACATTGGAGCTTGCCCGCGCACTGAAAGATAGGCCGGATATTGATCTCTCCATTTCTGTCTCGCGGCAATGCGAGTTGTTGGGTGAGTTTCGGGCGCTCGGTGTACCGCTTTTCGAAGTCGATACCTATGACGGCCCGTTATCAGCCGTCATGGGAACTCTGCGTTTGCCTCTCCAGTGGCGACGCTTTCAAGCCTTTCTTGTAAAGCATGATATTGATGTGGTGAATTCGACCATGCCGCATCTCTGGACGCGGCCATTGGCCCCTTTTATCCGGCGCCTCAATATCCGATTTGTTTCTACAATACATGATGCTGTGCGCCATAAGGGGGAAGCGGGCTGGTTGAACAGATTGTTGTTTCCCACCGTTTTTCCCGCTGACGCATATCTGGTGTTGAGTGACTTCGTCGGCAAATGTCTGACCGACAATGGTGCTTTGCCTCAAAGCCGCATTCACCGCAGCAGGCTTGGTCCGCTGGTCGCTCCATCATCACCGGAGTCTACACACACGCCATGGCTCGTAGTCGGTCACGGCAACCCTCTGCGGCTTTTGTTTTTTGGTCGTGTCCTGCCTTACAAAGGGCTCGATCTCTTACTTGAGGCATATCGAAATTTACGGTTGGAAGGGCGCGCAGTCACGCTTCATATTGCAGGACGGGGTGAACTTGGAGCAGATATTGCTGCAACGATTGCGTCTCTTCCCGATGTCATTCTCGACAATCGATGGATAGACGAAGCAGAAATTCCATCCGTTCTGTCCCGCGCCGATGTCCTCGTTGCCCCCTATGTCGAGGCCAGCCAGTCTGGTGTCATTCCCGCAGCTTTCAGGGCTGGACTGCCTGTGGTTGCGACGCCGGTGGGCGGACTTGTCGAGCAGGTGCGCGACGGTGAGAACGGACTGATTGCCGCGGTAGCATCATCCGATGCCTTGTTGGCATCACTGCGCCGCCTGTGTGATGAGCAAGCCCTTTATCAGTATTTGGCAAAAGGTGCCCGCGCTAGTGCAGATGCCGAAGGAAGCTGGCAGGCTATCGCCGCCGACATGGCGCTATTGGTGCGCAGGCTTGCCAAACCTAAAATTCTTTTTGTCTTTCCACTGGCGTTGAACCTGAAGGCTCATTGGGCTGACAGGGTGCGCGCCACGGCCTTTGCCGGTGTGGAGGTACATGTAGCAGTCCCCATGGAGCCGGATTTGCTGAAGCTTGATTTGGGTGGCGCGATACTTCACGACTGGTCGCTAACCAGAGGCTATTCAGCGCCGCTGTCCATCTGGCGCAGCTTCCGCATCATGCAACGCCTTCTCTCTGACATACGGCCAGACCTTTTGCATGCGGTTACCATCTGGCCAATCATATATGCTGGCTGGCTTGCGCGTCTGGTGAAAGTACCTGCACTGGTTTGTTCCGTGACCGGACTTGGATATATCTTCACAGGTGCGCGTGATGAGCGTGTTGTCGTGCGCTCTATCGGCATTTTTGCCTATCGGTTTGTCTTCGGACACAAAAGGCTGAAAGCTATTTTCGAAAATGGAGGAGATGCAGATTTTTTTGTGCGCTTGGGTTTAGTGAAGCGGCCTGATTGCCGCGTTATCCTCGGTGGCGGGCTCGATCTTACAACCTACGCTTTTACGCCCGAACCGGATGGTGACCAGCCGATTGTCGTTCTGCCTGCCCGCATGCTGGCCGACAAAGGTGTTAGGGAATTTGCCGAAGCTGCCCGTATCCTGAAGCTTGTTGGGGTCTCGGCCCGTTTTGTTTTGGTGGGTGATATAGATCCCGATAATCCCGCTACGTTAGAGCGGGACGAGATAGAAGGCTGGGTCCGTGCTGGTCATCTTGAGTGGTGGGGTTGGCGCGAAGACATGCCGCAAATCATGGTGTCTGCCGCCATCGTCTGCTTGCCATCCTACCGTGAAGGGGCCCCCCGCGTTCTCATGGAAGCCGCCGCAACAGGTCGCGTTGTTGTTACGACCGATGTGCCGGGCTGTCGGGATGTGGTCAGGCATGAACGTACAGGGCTGGTCGTACCTGCTCGTGATGCGACAGCCCTAGCAGATGCCATTGGCGATCTCTTGTCAAATCCGGAAGTGAGACGACGCATGGGACAAGCCGCTCGCGAACATGCCGAGGAAAATTTTTCAAGCACAATCGCCATTGATCGTCTATTTGCGGTTTATGATGACCTTATGCCCGGCTGGCGTGACTAGCTGCGGACATCCTGCACTTGCAATTCGTAAAGTGTCTTGTAAGTCCCGCCCAAGGACATCAGTTCTTCATGCGTGCCCATTTCACGCACTTCTCCTTGTGCAAGCACAATGATGCGATTGGCCTCGCGGATTGTCTGCAGGCGATGGGCGATGATGATGGAGCTGCGCCCCTCGGTCAGTTTGCCCAGTGCATCCTGAATGATGAGTTCGGTTTCTGTGTCGATGCTCGCAGTTGCCTCGTCGAGTATCAGCACATCGGGGTTCATCGCCAGCACGCGGGCAAAGGCGAGTAACTGGCGTTGTCCATGGCTCAGATTGCGTCCCCGCTCGGTCAGCGGTGTCTCATAGCCTTGCGGAAGCGACGAAATAAAATCATCCGCATGTACGAGCTTTGCCGCGCGTATTGCGTCGTCCATTGTGATTTCAGGATTTCCCAAAGCGATATTGTCGTAAACACTGCCAGAGAAAATATGGAAATCCTGTAGCACCACACCGATCCGGCGTCTGATATCACCCGGATCGATATCCATTATGTCTATGCCGTCGATCAGAATAGATTTTGCGGGCACGTCGTAAAAGCGGCAGAGAAGGCGGATCAAACTTGTCTTGCCTGATCCAGTCGGTCCCACAATCGCAACTTTCTCGCCGGGCGCAATCGTGAAGCTGACATCATTGAGGACCGGGCTGCCTGCCACATATGAAAAATTCAAATGTCGGAATTCCACTTGTCCCTTGAGGTCGCGGGGCAACGGCACGGGGACGGCAGGTGCCTTCAGGGCCTCGTCCCAGTCAAGAGCCTGGAAGATGCGTTCGCAACTGGCCATAGCCCTGAAAAGAACATTCCATTGCTCGCCCATCGCGACAATAGGGCGGAACAGCATGTCGGCAAATTGTGCAAACAGCACGATGCTGCCAAGAGTCGCCGTACCACCCGCCACATGATGACCACCAAACCAGATGATGATGGCTATAGCTATAAAGGCCATGCTGTCCATGGAAGGCCCGTAATAGCTTTCGATCATCACTGCACGGTTTTCTTCGTTCCGGTTTTCGCGATTGATTGCCGTATATGCCTCGTAGTTGATTTTTTCGCGGCCATAAAGCTGTACCACCTCGATGCCGGAAAGATTTTCCTGCAAATTTTCATTCAGGCGCGAAACTGTCGAGCGGATGGTGCGATAGACATTGCGTGAAACGACCCGAAAGATCACGGTCGCCACGGCCGCTAATGGTAGAATGGCCAGAAGTTCGAGTGTCAGTGTCGGGTTGAGCGCGAGCATGATTGTGACCGCGACAAAGAAGGGCACAAATTCGCCAAGTAAGACACCGAAACCTGCAAGCAGTTCGAACAGGGTTTCAATGTCATTGGTCAGGCGCGTCATCACACGGCCTACAGCCACTCGGTCATAGAAACTCGAAGGCAATCGTTCGAGATGCGCGAAGAGGTCACGACGCAGATCGCGCAATCCGTTGAGAACGGCGCGGCCCAGCATGATACGAAACCCGTGCCCGAAAAGTGCCCAGCAGGCAGTCCATAAGGCGTAAAGGCCGCAAGCCACCACCAGCGGGTGTTGGCCGGTCAGATCGTTGAGCCATGCCGCCAGCGCCTTCTGTCCGAAATCAGGGGCTAGCGCATCAGATGCCGGTTGCAATATCCCGTCCACAACCACGCGGCTCACAACAACAGGGGCCAGCACAGCCGCACTTGCCGCCAGCAGCACCATGACAAGCGCCAGCAGCATTTGCATGCGATAGGGCCGGATCCAGTGTGTCAGCCGCCAGACCAGCCGGAAGTCGAACCGACGCGTGTCAATATCGGCTTCAAAGATGGAATAGTCTTTTGCCTTGCCGTTCATGACGCATCCTCGTTGCTGACGACGCCACTTTTATGCAGGGCCTGTGTCAATGCCTCGCGCTGGCCTTGCGCCTGTTCCAATGCGGCATAGAGCCCGCCTTGTGCCAGCAATTCGTCATGTGTGCCCATTTCGGCAATGCGTCCGGCATCCAGTACGATGATCCGGTCAGCATGTCGTGCTGTCGAGACGCGGTGAGACACCATTATGGTGGTGCGGCCTGCACGCAGCCTCTTCAGGCGAGAGAGTATGAATTCTTCTGTTTCTGTATCCACCGACGAAAAACAGTCGTCTAGCAAAAGCACTGGCGTTTCGCGGATCAGACCACGTGCCAGGCTTGCACGTTGCTTCTGTCCGCCGGACAATGTCACGCCACGTTCGCCAACCTGTGTTTCCAGCCTGTCGGGAAAGCGCCGGATGGTGGTTTCAAGATCGGCCGATTGGGCCGCCTCCCACACTTCTTCCTGCGTTCGCAGGGGATTGTCATATGAGATATTGTGCCCCAGCCGAGCGGCGAAGAGGAACGGGTCTTGCGGCACCAGTGTCACTTGTCCGCGCACCTGAGCCAGGGGCAACATGCGTATGTCGCGTCCATCGAGAAAAATAGTTCCTGGCCTCGGGTCAAGCAGTCGCACCATCAGCCGCAGCAATGTTGATTTGCCGGAGCCGACACGGCCTAGTACAGCAATCATCTCGCCGGAGCTGATCTCCAGCGAAACGTTCTCCAGTGCTGGCCAGCCGGTTTCCCCTTGTTCTTCTCCACCATATCCTTGATGCCGGTAGGAAAGATCTTTGATGGCGATTGCGCCGCCGATCTTGTCCAGTGGTGCTGCGTCAGGCGCGTCGCGAACTTCGGGTACATGGTCGAGAATTTCAAAGATGCGGGCCGCCGCCGAGCCGCCCCGTTGGAACAAGGTCACCATCACGCCGCCTTCTTTGACAGGTGAGAGCATCATGCCGAGATAGAAGATAAAGGCGACAAATGTGCCAAGGCTGATTGTTCCGGTCATCACCTGTGCGCCGCCGAAGCCGACAATGAGCAATGTCGTGAAACCCGTAATCGCAAGCATCCATGCATTCAGCGCCGAGTTCAGAAACATCAGCTTGTAATAGTCGGTTGCATAGCGACTCGACGTCTCGGTCAGTCGGCGGATTTCATGATCTTCCTGCGCATGTGTCTGAATGGTGCGGATGCCGTTGAGATTTTCCTGCACTTGCGCGGAAAGGTCGGAAAAACCCTGCTGCACGATGGTGGATTGATTGAAAATCCGGTTGGCCAGCACAAAGCCGAAAATGCCAAAAAAGGGTAGGGCAGGTAACAGCAGCAAAGTCAGCGAGGCCGATTGGTTGAGCATGAAGACCACAGCGATAATGCCGGAAAACCCCAGAACAAAGAGCAGCCGCGTCCCAAGCCCGATCATCTGGCGGATCAAGGTGATGTCATTGATCGCGCGGGCCATCAGATCGCCGGTGGTGAAACCAGAGAAGAATTTCGGTCCCATCAGTTCCAGATGCCAGTAAAGGCGCTGGCGCAGCTCGAAGGCCACTTCCACACCCACTTCACGCACATATCGCCGCCCGAAACTGAAGGCGAAATAGCGAACAACCATCAATCCCAAAATGGCGAGTGCCGGTTCGGCCAGCCGCAGATCACCTGCGCCGATCCGGTCGATACCCATCTTGAGAAAGAGTGGCATCACCGCTTCCAGCAAACGTCCACTATTGATAAGCGCCATTCCACCCCAGAAGCGCCAGCCATGGCGTTGCACAATAGGCACCAGCCTCCATAGCGGATGCTTGGCGCTTGTCTTTTCAAGGGGTTCTGGGCGCGCGATATCCATGGGGATCAGACCGGCTTGGCGACGCTCATTGAGTGCGCACACAACCGGTTTCCGTCTGCTCTCGCCATGTAATGGCAGAGCGGCGTGTCCGGCTTTTTAAAACAGATGCCCCGACTATACGCCCCTCGATGTGATTCGGAAGGGAGGTGCCATTTTTTGTGACAACTCCTTCCTCAGCCATATCTCAACTGCCATTAAATCGTCACGTCACCGTCATCTACCCGCGCTACCTCACGGAGAGACAGGAGGCGATATGTACGGATGATCTCTGTCCGGTGTCGTTTCCGTAAAACAGTATCAGCAAGGGACATCCTGCCCGTGAACATCCCCGTGAACCTTCAAGCCTCGCGACACGCCTCGAATTTCGGGGATGCCGATGCTCTGGTGCCTTACAAGTCGCGCAATACCCGTCTCAAAGAGGCCGTGCATCAGTACAAAGCTGCCTCCCGTGCCGGGCTTTTGGAGCGCACCTTCACATGGATGTTCTCGGGGCTAGTCTATCCCCAGATTTGGGAAGACCCGCTTATTGATCTCGAAGCGATGGAATTGACACCCGATTGCCATATCGTTGCCATTGCATCAGGCGGTTGTAACGTCATGTCCTATCTGGCACAGGGACCGGCAAAGATCACCGCGGTTGACCTCAACGCAGCGCATGTAGCTCTTAACAAGCTCAAACTGGCCGGCGCGGCCCACATGCCTTCATATGAGCATTTCTTCCGGTTTTTCGGTCGGGCCGACGAGCGCGATAACATGAAGCTCTATCGCCAATTCCTTCGCACCCGCCTTGATCCCGTCACGCGGAAATACTGGGAAGGACGCAAGCTTGATCTGCGCCCGCGTATCTCGCTTTTTACGCGTGGCTTCTATCGTCACGGATTGTTGGGCTATTTCATCGGCTGGGCGCATCTGGCCGCTCGGTTCTATGGTGTCAATTTCCGCCACCTTCTGACAGCGACATCGCTTACCGAGCAGCGTGAATTTTTCAACACACGCCTTGCACCGCTTTTCGATCATAAACTCGTGCGCTGGATCACTGGTAATCAGGCATCGCTCTATGGCCTGGGCATCCCGCCATCTCAGTATGAAAAATTGTCGGGGGGGCGTCCCATGCATGAAGTTTTACGCGAACGCCTTGAGCGTCTGACATGCGATTTCGATATTTCCGACAATTACTTCGCGTGGCAGGCATTTGCCCGTCAATATGCGCCGGACCTCAATCCGTCAGTGCCGCCATATTTGCAACGTGAAAATTTTGCAGCTCTGCAGGCCAATGCCGCACGGGTCGATGTGCAGAATCTCGGCTTTACCGAGTTCCTGCGGGCGCAGGATCCTGCCAGTTGCGACCGCTATGTGCTGCTAGATGCACAGGACTGGATGACAGATGCCCAGCTGAATGATCTCTGGACGGAGATCACGCGCACCGCGCGTCCCGGCGCACGCGTCATTTTCCGCACGGCTGCCGAGCCGAGCCTTCTGCCGGGGCGTGTGGCAGACGAACTTCTTTCACGCTGGACATATCATGCGGAAGAAAGCTTCCGCTGGACCTATCGCGACCGCTCATCCATTTACGGCGGTTTCCATCTCTATACATTCGAGGGTTGAGCAGTTGAACGAGATTGCCCTGGATCATGCCTCACTGATGGATAAGGTCTATCGCCAGCAGCGCCATATATATGATCTGACACGCGCTTGGTATCTGCTTGGTCGCGACACAATGTTGTCTGGCCTTTCACCTCGCTCCGGTGATCGTGTGCTGGAGGTTGGTTGCGGCACAGGGCGTAATCTCGTTGCCGCGGCAAAGTCCTATCCATTGGGACGTTTCTACGGCATGGACATCTCCAGTGAGATGCTTATCTCCGCGCGTCATGCGGCTCATAAGGCGCATCTGGTGCAGAAGGTGCATTTTGCCCAAGGCGACGCCACAAGTTTCGATCCGGTACGCACATTCGGGCAATCCGGTTTCGAGCGCATTTTCATGTCCTACACACTATCCATGATCCCGGACTGGCATGGTGCTTTGCGTCAGGGCGTCGCCAATCTCGCACCGGGTGGCGAGTTGCATGTCGTCGATTTCGGTCAGCAAGAGCGTTTGCCGCGTTTCTTTCGCAGCCTCTTGTTCAAGTGGCTTGATCTGTTTCACGTCAGTCCCCGCGCTGACATGCGTGATGTGCTTGAAAACCTTGCGGGGGGTCACAACGCCACGTTGACGTTTACACCGCTTTACAGGGGCTATGCGTGGTCCGCTATATTGCGTCTTTCTTAGTGCTCACTGTGCCGCGCGCAATTCCGTCTTGCTCTGGCGTCGGGCAAGTTCCGCATCCACCAGTCGATTGACCAGATGTGGCATCTTGATGCTTGCGGCCCAGTCCAGTTTGGCTTTGGCCTTGGATGGATCGCCCACACTTACGCGAATATCGGTCGGGCGCATCAGTTCTGCGGTTGTTTCTATGTGGTCTGTGCTCTTGAGGCCCAGACAATCGAACACCGCATGGGCGAAATCAACCAGTGTGCTTGAATGTCCGGTGGCCACCACATAATCATCCGGCTCGGATTGCTTCAGCATGCGTGCCATTGCATCCACATAATCCGGTGCCCAGCCCCAGTCGCGCGATACATCCAGATTGCCTAGCGTCAGTTTGTCGGTGAGGCGTTCTGCAATATCAACCGCGCCCCGCACGATCTTTTGTGTCACAAAACGCGAAGGTCGCAGCGGGCTCTCGTGATTGAACAGGATGCCTGAACAGGCAAAAATTCCGTAGGACTCGCGATAATTCGCCACTGTCCAGAAAGCTGTGGACTTTGCCACGCCATAGGGGCTGCGGGGGCGGAAAGGTGTTGTCTCGTCTGCTGGCGTTTCTGTGTTGCCGAAGACTTCGCCAGAGGTTGCGTTGTAGAAACGCGCAGGCAATTTCAGGAACCGGATACATTCAAGAATGTTCAGTGTACCAAGGATAATTCCTTCGAATGTTTCAACCGGCTGGGCGAATGACAATCCGACTGATGACTGTCCGGCCAGATTGTAAACCTCGTCGGGACGCACATCGCCGATCACCTGCAAGACACTTCGGAAGTCGAGCAGAGCCGCGGAATGGACCGTCACATCGTCATAGACACCCATGCGCTTCAATCCGGTGATATTCGCCATCTCCTTGTCGCGCGATGTGCCATGCACCTCGTAGCCCTGATCGCGCAGTAGCTTGGCCAGGTAAACACCATCCTGCCCGCAAATTCCGAATATCAATGCGCGTTTGCTCATGGTCGCTTCAGGCCTTTGCCGCAGCTTGTGTCGTGATTGTCAGCTTGTCGAGATTGGGCAGTAGCAAGGCCAGCAATCCGATAGCGGGCAGGAAAGCACAGATATTGTAGACAAAGCCGATACTGGTCTGGTCTGCCAGAACACCCAGCGATGCGGCACCGATACCGCCCATACCGAATGCGAAGCCGAAAAAAAGTCCGGCGACTGTGCCTACATGTCCGGGCATCAGATCTTGTGCATAGACAATGATGGCCGAGAAGGCAGATGCGATGATGAGGCCGATCGGCACAGTCAGAACAGCAGTCCAGAAAAGATTGGCATAGGGCAGTGCCAGCGTGAAGGGCAGGGCACCGAGTATTGAACCCCAGATCACATAACGCCGCCCGATCCTGTCACCGATGGGCCCGCCGATCAGCGTACCTGCTGCCGTCGCACCCAGATAGACGAATAGCAGGAGCTGGGACGTTTGCACCGACACATGGAATTTGTCGATTAGATAAAAGGTGTAATAGCTCGACAGACTGGCCTGATAGAAGAACTTCGAAAAAATCAGGGCCATAAGCAATGTTATTACAAAGGCTACGCGCCCGCGGGACAGCCCGTGATGAGGCGTGACAACCGGAGGCTTTTTCGCCGCTTCCGCCATATGGCGTTTGTACCAACCACCGACTTTCCACAGCAGGATCATGCCCAGCGCAGCGGCCAGCGAAAACCACGCCACGCTTGGCTGTCCGCGCTGGATTACAACAAAAGCTGCCAGTAACGGCCCGATGGCCGATCCGGTATTGCCGCCTACCTGAAAGATGGACTGCGCTAGTCCGTGCTGTCCGCCTGACGCGAGACGTGCAATGCGCGAGCTTTCGGGATGGAAGACGGATGACCCGGTGCCGATCAGCATCGCTGCGATCAGAATGGTCGCAAAATTATTGGCGGCAGCGAGCAACAAGAGGCCGACAAGCGTTGCCCCCATGCCAATGGTCAGTGAGTAAGGACGAGATTTTCTGTCTGTTGCATAGCCGACCAATGGCTGCAAGACCGATGCGGTCACCTGAAAGGCAAATGTAATCAGTCCGATCTGAGTAAAACTCAGCGCGAAATTTGTTTTCAACAATGGATATATAGCTGGCAGCAATGACTGGATCATGTCATTGAGCAAATGACAGAAGCTTAGGCCCAGCAGCACGATAAAAGCCGTGCTCTGGCCTTCATCGCTTGCTGGTTTGCCTGTATTTGGCAGTGTTGTCGCTTCGCTCATCGCTTTTCCGTCTCAGGCATCGTCTCAGGAGAAAGCCGCGATGCCTGTGATCTCGCGGCCAAGGATCAGCGCATGCACGTCATGCGTACCTTCATAGGTATTCACCGCTTCAAGGTTCATGACATGGCGTATCACGTGGTATTCGTCCGATACACCATTACCGCCATGCATGTCTCGGGCAACGCGGGCAATGTCCAGCGCCTTGCCGCAATTGTTGCGCTTCATCAGCGAGATTGAAGCCGGTGCCGCTGTGCCGGCATCAAACATGCGGCCGAGCTGTAAGCAACCCTGCAGGCCCAATGTGATTTCTGTCTGCATGTCGGCAAGCTTCTTCTGGATCAACTGGTTGGCGGCGAGCGGACGACCAAACTGTTTGCGTTCCAGCGTATAGGTCCTCGCGGCATTCCAGCAGAATTCGGCAGCGCCCATAGCACCCCATGCAATGCCGTAGCGTGCGCGATTGAGGCAGCCGAAAGGACCGGCCAGCCCGCGCACATTGGGCAGCAGGTTTTCATCCGGCACAAAGACATCCTGCAGCACGATTTCACCCGTCACCGATGCGCGAAGTGAAAACTTGCCTTCGATCTTTGGTGTCGAGAATCCTTTGAAAGAGCGTTCCACAACGAACCCGCGGATCACATCGTCCTCGGTCTTCGCCCAGACAACAGCGAGGTCGGCGATGGGTGAGTTGGTGATCCACATTTTCGCGCCATTGAGGATATAGCCGCCATCCACTTTCTTGGCACGTGTCACCATCGATCCCGGATCGGAACCGTGGTCGGGTTCTGTCAGTCCGAAACAACCGACCCATTCGCCGCTGGCGAGTTTCGGCAGATATTTTTCGCGCTGGGCCTCGGAGCCATAGGCATAGATCGGATGCATGACGAGCGAGGACTGCACGCTCATGGCCGAGCGATAACCCGAATCCACGCGTTCCACTTCGCGTGCTGCAAGGCCGTAGCAGACATAGTTGAGCCCCGCGCAGCCATATTTTTCAGGCAGCGTCGAGCCGAGCATGCCTTGCTCGCCCATTTCGTTCATGATTTCGCGATGGAAAATCTCGTTGCGATTGGCTTCCTTCACACGCGTCATCAAGCGGCTGTCGGCAAAGGCGCGCACACTGTCACGGACCATTCTCTCATCTTCACTCAACTGCCCTTCAAGCAGCAGAGGGTCCTCCCAGTTGAAAGGGGCGAGCGGCGGATTGGCTTTGCCTTCCGGCTTGGTGGCAGCTTGGGACATGGAAACCTCGCGGAAACAATAGGATGGCCGCTCATATAGCAGGGTGGCGAGGTATTGGCGAGTTTTAGGCTGTTGCCCCTAGAGCCACATACTCGGCCAATTCCTTGGCCAGATGGTCAAACATCAGCCGCATCCGAAGGCTGGTTCTGTGGTCCTCGTGCATCACGATCCAGACATCGAGTTCGAAATGCACTTCCGTTTTGAGCATGGGCACCAGTTCTGGATATTTTCTGGCCAGCCCAAACTGGCACATGCCGATGCCAAATCCTGACCTCAGGGCAGCAAATTGTGCAATGTCACTATCGCTGCGAAAGGCAAAGAGATCGCGTGAATATTCTAGGCCCACATCAATTTGGCGCCGGATTGATGGCTCACGATCATAGCCAATAATGGCATGGCTGCGAAGCTCATCCACATTGGTCGGCAAGCCATGAGCTTGAATGTAGTTCTGGTGCGCATGCAATCCGATGCTGACTTCACCGACCTTTTTTGCAAGCAGAGCGCCTTGCGTCGGGCGGATCATACGTACGGCAATGTCGGCTTCACGTTGCAGCAGGTCTTCACTGCGGTTAGACAGCATGAGTTCCACGACAATACGAGGGTGCTTCTCACGAAAGCGCGCGAGTATGGCGGGCAGGACTTCCGTGCCGATCATCTCGCTCGCCGTAATGCGTACCGTGCCCCGGTCTTCCTCCGCTTCACCTGATGCCGCCCGGCGCAAGGCGTCTGCGGCACTTGCCATGGCTTCGGCATGGGGCACCAGCGCCAGCGCGCTTTCGGTTGGCACCAGCCCGCCTTGCGAGCGCGTGAAAAGCGCAATGCCAAGCGCATCCTCCAGCGCATCCACATGACGGCCCACAGTTGGTTGTGTCAGGCCCAGTGCCCGTGCTGCAGCCGAAAGGCTACCTTCACGGATCACTGCCAGCAGCGTTCGATAATGTTCCCAGCCGGGTTCTGTCTGTTTCATTCAAAAATGTATAGCAGATAGCAAAATTTAGGCAATTTGTATTCGTAAGTGAATGGTCCATCTTCTCCCTATCGAAACGCTCAACCGATCAGGAGATGTCCGGGATGACCCGCAAAATAGCCCCCGCAGCACTTGTCATTGGCGCCACAGGCGGCATCGGTGGCGAAGTGGCCCTTGCCCTCATCGCCCGTGGCTGGACCGTCAGGGCGCTTAATCGCAATCCGGCAAATGCTGCCAAAGCAGCCACCCATCTTGGCTCTATCGAATGGGTCAAGGGCGACGCCATGAATGCGGCTGACGTGATTGCGGCTGCTAAGGGCGTGGATATCGTGTTCCATGGCGCGAACCCGCCCGGCTACAAGAATTGGCAAGGCACCGTGCTGCCCATGCTCGAAAGCTCCATTGCTGCTGCCAAGGCGACAGGCGCGCTCCTTGTCTTTCCCGGCACGGTTTACAATTATGGCCCAGAGACATTTCCTCTCATCGATGAAACGGCCCCCCAGCTTCCGCGCACCCGCAAGGGCAAGCTGCGCGTCGCCATGGAATTGCGTTTGCGTGAGGCCTCGACCCAAGGTCTCAAGGTGCTGATCGTTCGTGCGGGAGATTTCTTCGGCCCTTACGGCGGAAACAATTGGTTCGGGCAGGGGCTTGTAAAACCCGGCAAGCCTGTGCGCAGCGTGTCCTATCCCGGCCCTCATAGGGTTGGTCATGCCTGGGCTTTTCTGCCCGATTTTGCTGAAACATTTGTGCGTCTCATCGAACGCCGAAATGAACTTGCTCCATTCGAAACTTTTCATTTTGGCGGTCACTGGTTTGAAGAAGGTGTCGAGATTGCAAAGGCGACCGCGCGTGTAGCCGGTGTGCCAAAAGCGCCGATCAAGTCATTGCCATGGTTCGCTCTGCGTTTGCTGTCGCCGTTTTCAGAGACATTTCGCGAGATGCTGGAGATGCGTTACCTCTGGAAACAGGCACTCAAACTCAACAATTGCAAGCTCGTCGCTTTTCTGGGCGGCGAGCCTCATACGCCCACTGATCAGGCGCTTCGCGTCACGCTGATCGGTCTTGGTTGCTTGGACGCGTCCCCCCGAAATGTTGCGCAGCCCGCGCTCGCTATTCAAGGAAAGGTCTGAACCATGTTGCCTTATCGTCTTCGTGCGCGTGTCGAACGCCTGACGTTTATCATCGTCATCTCATCCATCGTTACTTATGCAGGCATTTTCTTCCTTAGCATCACCCGCTTTGTAGCCTGAAATGCTAGAACCCTCCCCGATAAGGGGAGGGTTCTATTATCTGTCGTGCCGGATACTGTTAGGTGTCAGGCAGGCATACGCGCCGCAAATTCCTGACAGGCCTGCTTGTACTCCGCCTTGATGCGTTCAACGAGGTCAGCCACAGGCGGCGCATCTTTGATCTGGCCGATGCCTTGGCCCGAACCCCAAATATCCTTCCATGCCTTCTGCTTCATGTTGCCACCCGAACCGAAATTCATTTTCGATTTGTCGGCTTCCGGCAGGTTGTGCGGGTCAAGACCGGCTGCGGCGACGGACGGTGCGAGGTAATTGCCATGCACGCCTGTGAACAGGTTCGTGTAAACAATGTCGTCAGCCGCATAATCGATCAGGCTCTGCTTATAAGCCTGATCCGCATTGCCTTCCTCTGTCGCGACAAAGCGCGTGCCCATATAGGCAAGGTCAGCACCCAGCGCCAGCGCGGAGGCCACACCATAGCCGTCCGACATGGCGCCCGACACAAGCACAGTTCCTTTGAACCATTCCTTCACTTCACGCACCAGCGCGAAAGGCGAGAGAGTGCCTGCATGGCCGCCTGCACCGGCGCAGACAAGGATCAGCCCGTCCACACCCTGTTCGGCGGCTTTCTTCGCATGCTTCACATTGATAACGTCATGGAAGACAACGCCACCGTAGGAGTGGGCCGCTTCCACCACTTCGGCTGGCGGACGCAGGCTTGTGATGATGATAGGTACTTTAAGGCGCGTGCAGACTTCTGTGTCATGTGCCAAGCGGTCGTTTGATGCATGGCAGATCTGGTTTACGGCAAAGGGGGCGACTTTTTTGTCAGGATTTGCCGCCTGATATTCGGCAAGTTCCGTCTGGATGCGGACGATCCATTCTTCCAGCACATGTGCAGGACGCGCATTGAGTGCAGGAAAAGAGCCGACAATACCTGCCTTGCATTGTGCAATGACGAGTTCGGGGCCCGATACGATGAACAGTGGCGAACCGATCACGGGAACTTCGAGATGGCCTTCAAGGCAAGCGGGTAACGGCATGGTTTCCTCCGGCGGAATGTCGTGGTGTTTATTGAAATCGACTATGACGCGGTTTTACGTTTCGCGCCTGTCCGCCGGATCACACACACTGTTCATGCGCGAACAGGGAACAGCATCTTGTTCAATTAACGTCCGGTCAGCTTGGCCCGATCCTGCTTTGCCTTGGCCATAATGAAGTCCATCACGGCCCGCACAGGTGGCGTATCTTTCAGATCGGGATGTGCCAGTAGCCACATGTCAGTGGTGGAGAACAGCTTTTCCGGCGAGATGCGCACTAGCTGCGGATAGGCATCCCCCGTCAGGCAGGTTAGTGCGCCTATGCCTGTGCCCGCCAGCACGGCATGCACAGTGTCAATCTGCGACGAAAAACGGAAATGTGTGGGCGTGTCGCGTGTCACATGGGCGCTCCAGCGCGAGAACTCTGCCTGCGACGACGATCCGGCAAATCCCAAAATGGTGTGCTCGGCCCATTCCTCGCGTCTGCTTGGCAGACCATGCTGCGCGGCATAGTCCTTTGATGCATAAAAGGCGACACCTAGGCGGCCGATTTTCCGGCCCACAAGGTTCTCTTCACCCGGACCATAAAGCCGGATCACAATATCGGCTTCACGGCGGCGCACGCTAGCAGGCCAGCTCTCTGTCACGAATTCCAGTTCTAGGGCGGGGTAGGATTTATGAAAATCCGTCAGATGCGGCACCAGCCATTGGCCTGCAATGCCCGGAGCAACCGACACGCGCACAGTGCCGCGAGGTTCGCCGTCTTCTTCCAGTGCGGCCCGTGTCGCCCGTTCGGCGGCGGTCGCCATCGGCTCTACTTCGGCCCGCAGCCTTTCGCCAGCAGCCGTCAGCGCATAGCCGATCGGTTCGCGGATAAAAAGTTTCGCACCCAGCTCTTTTTCCAGCGCGGCAATGTGGCGACCCACCGTGGCATGGCTCAGCTTCAACTTGCGCCCCGCGCCCGAAAGGCTGGCAGTTTCCGCAACGGCTAGAAAAATCCGGTAAGCATCCCAGCCAGCCGATGAGTTGAGGCTGTTGCTTGTGTTCTCGCCGGCTCCGTTCGAACGGCCGCTCATGATTTTTCACTGTTCATGTGTGAACATGCCCCTCGTTTGTTTCTGGACGAAAGATGGCCCTCTTATTCTGCGATTTCAACCCTTTACGGGCGGTGGGAAGTGGCATGTCGTATGACGCAGGGGAATGGCGGGAATAGGCCGCGCTGTCGATCTGAGGTGCCAAACCCCGCCTGTTTCTGCTAGAAAAGGCCCAACAAAACCATTTCAGGGAGAATAAAATGATCAAAACCAGATTCACGGAAATGTTCGGTGTGGACCATCCCATCGTGCAGGGTGGCATGCAGTGGGTTGGCCGTGCCGAACTTGTGGCGGCTGTGGCCAATGCCGGTGCGCTGGGCTTCATTACCGCGCTGACACAGCCGACGCCTGAAGACCTCGCCAAGGAAATCAAGCGTTGCCGCGAGATGACCGACAAACCCTTCGGCGTCAATCTTACCATCCTGCCCGCGCTCACACCGCCCCCTTATGCCGAGTATCGCGCCGCCATCATCGAAAGCGGTGTGAAGATCGTCGAAACGGCCGGTTACAAGCCGCAAGAGCATGTTGACGACTTCAAGAAGCATGGCGTCAAAGTCATCCACAAATGCACAGCCGTCCGTCACGCTGCATCGGCTGAGCGTATGGGCGTTGATGCCATCTCGATTGACGGTTTCGAATGTGCGGGCCATCCCGGTGAGGACGATATTCCGGGTCTCATTCTCATTCCTGCTGCCGCCGACAAAATCAAGATCCCCATGATCGCATCTGGCGGTTTCGGCGACGCGCGCGGCCTCGTTGCCGCACTCGCGCTGGGCGCAGAAGGCGTCAACATGGGCACACGTTTCATGTGCACAGTTGAAAGCCCGATCCATCAGAAGGTGAAGGAACAGATTGTTGCAAATGACGAGCGCGCCACAGACCTCATTTTCCGCACGCTTCACAACACTGCTCGCGTCGCGCGCAATGATGTGAGCCAGGAAGTGGTTGCCATCGAAAAGAAGGGTGGAGCAACAATTGACGACATCCGTCATCTGGTTGCTGGTGCCCGTGGCAAGGTTGTCTATGAAGAAGGCGATGCGAACCACGGCATCTGGTCTGCCGGCATGGTGCAGGGCCTCATCCATGACATCCCGACTTGCAAGGAACTGGTGACGCGCATGGTGTCAGAAGCCGAAGCCATCATTGCCTCGCGCCTCAACCGCATGTCCGGCATGGTCAGCTCCAAAGCCGCCGAATAATTCAGGCACAAGCACAAATGAAAAGGCACGCCTCAGGGCGTGCCTTTTTTGTTTGCGATATGTCGTTTCAGCCACGTCTGATCTGAAAAGCCTTGGCTGGCTCTGGCGCTCGGCCATGGCACTTCTCAAGTACGCGTCCGATTTCCATGATCAATACGCGATGATCGATAGGCTTGGGAATATATCCATCCGCTCCGATGTCATCATAGAAGCTATTCTCGCGACCCATTGAATCCGCAGTCAGCGCGATCACCGGCATATTGGCAAAGGGCGATCTTTCCGCACGTATATGGCGCAGCACTTCAGGCCCGTCCATTACCGGCATATGCATATCGAGCAAAACAAGATCGAAGTTTTGCTGCTCCATCATCTTCAGCGCATCAGCACCGTTTTCTGCCTCGACCACGCTTATGCCTAAAGGCTCTATGAAAAGTCGTGCCACTTTCCTGTTAAGTGGATGATCGTCCACCAGCAAAGCCGTCATGCCTTTCGCCCAGCGTGCGCTGCTGGTCTGGTCAATATCGGCATCGGTCACCGGTTCGTCCGTCTCACGTCCGGCACCCGCGTGAAAACTCAGCGTGAACGAACTTCCTTTGCCTTCTTCGCTTGTTACTGTGATATCGCCGCCCATCAACTGGGCGAGTTTGCGGCTGATGGAAAGACCAAGCCCCGTTCCGCCGAACTGTCGTGAAGTGGATGAATCGGCCTGCGTGAACGGTGTGAACAAACGTTCAAGCGTATCTGCGTCCATACCTATGCCAGTATCGGTAATTGTCAGGCGGGCTTCATAGGCATTGTTTTCAAGTTCCACCACTCGGGCATGAACTGTCACCTTGCCATGGATTGTAAATTTTATGGCGTTGGAAACAAGGTTTGACACACATTGCCGAACGCGGATCGGGTCGAAACGCAGATAGCTCACCATATCGGGATCGATATCAAGTTCCAGCTCCAGACCTTTCTCGGCAGCGCGTGGCTCCCATAATTTACTCAGACGCCGCAATAGATGATCCAGATCATTGTCGATCAGAGCGACGTCGAAGCGCCCGGCTTCGATCTTCGACAGATCAAGAACATCGTTCAGGATCGCCATCAGTGTTTTGCCACTGTCCAGAATAGTCTCGATTTGGTCGCGTTGTTCATCTGTCAGATTGCCCGCTGCCAGCAATTGCGTCATGCCCAGAATGCCGTTCAGCGGTGTACGGATTTCATGACTCATATTTGCCAGAAAGGCGGATTTGGCATCACTCGCAGCATCAGCCTGCTTACGCATTTTTTTGAGTTCGCGCTCGCGTTCGCGCAGCGCGGTTACATCGGCGCCGACTGCCACATAGCCGCCAAATGACAATGGCAGTTCCACCACTTGCATGATTGTGCCGTGCACGGTCTTCAGTTCAATCGCTTCACCACGTTCAAGCGTGGAAACGATATTGTCAGCAGCAGCGTAAGCGGCTGCGTGGTCAAGTTCCGGCAAGACGTCTTTGACGCTTTCGCACGCGGCCTCTCGATAGGTCAGGCCGTTGCGCAAGCCGCGGTTGGTCACCGCAAAGTCGCGCTCGTTCTGTTCGTTGGCCAGCAGGATCTCATGGTCTGGCCCATAAATGATGAAGCCGCCGGGCAAGCGGTTCACAGCCTCAATCACGATGGACGCCATTTCCGCGTCATCGATGGGTTTTCTCGGCATACGTTCTCCTCCCGACCCTTGCTCCCTCAAGCGTCGGGTCCCGGAGGTGACAGTAATTTTACTGATTTAAGACGGCGTAAACAGAAGTCCTGATAACGCAACGTATTGCAGGTTTTTTCGAACTAAACTTTTGTTCCTATGTGAGAAAAACCTATAGCAAGGCGGTGTCTATCACACGGATCCTGCCATAGGCGGTTTCCACCGCACCGCGCGCTGCCATTTTGTTCAGCACCTGATTGACTGTCTTGCGCGACAGCCCGCTCAGTTCCGCTAGTTCTTCCTGCGTTATGCTGATCTCGCTGACCTTCTCGGTCTCAATGGATAATCCACGAAGATAGACCGCCAGACGTTCCGTCGCTGTGCCATGTGCATTCAGCACCATGCCACGGGTTGCAGCCACAATTTGCTCTGATGCCATTTCCGCAAAATGCAGCCACAAGTCCGGTATTGCATGCGCGATTGCTTCCAGGCGTGCCTCGGGAATATAGAAAAGTTGGGCCTCTTCGCGCACCACAGCTGTCACCAGCCTTCTTTTCCCCACCAGCCGCCCTGCATAGCCGAAGATTGTCCCCGGCACGGCAATGTTTGCCAGCGCATATTCACTGTCTTTTGAATGGGCGAAGTTCATTTGGACATGAATGCTGACCGAGCCTGATATAACGCCATATAGGCCATAGGCGTCGTCACCTGCATCATAGAGCCATCGACCGGCATCGGCATGCAGCGAGATGGCAGCACCCTGCATAGCATTCTGCAGATTAGCTGGTAGCCGCAGAAACCAGCCGTTCCGGTGCAAGGCTTTGACTATTTCCAGTCGGGCGGGATCAGCAGGCTGTTTCAAAATATTCACCAATTGTAACTTTAGTTACAGTTTAGATTGAAATTGTACCTATCCTCAAGGGCAACAACGCTCTGGGGAGAGAAGCAATGAGCCATATTCAGATCAAAAAAGTCACAGGCGGCTGCGGTGCCGAGGTGCTGGGTGTCGATCTCGCCAATCTCAGTAATTCCGATATGGAATCGGTCCGTCAGGCCTATGTTGATCACGGTGTCATTTTCTTCCGTGATCAGAATATTACGCCCGAGCAGCACATCGCCTTTGCGCGTCGCTGGGGCGATATTGTAATCAATCGCTATTTTCCTGCCGACCAGACCTATCCTGAAATTGCCGAAGTGCGCAAAGAGAAGCAGCAGACGGTCAATATCGGCGGTGGCTGGCACACCGATCACTCTTACGATCCGGACCCGGCCATGGGCTCGATCCTTGTCGCTCGTCAACTGCCGGAAGAAGGCGGCGACACCATGTTCGCGTCCATGTACGCGGCCTATGAATCGTTGTCACCGGGGTTGAAAAAAACACTTGAGGGCATGCGCGCCATGCATTCTGTGGCCAAGGTTTTTGGTGCAGGCGGCTTCTATCAGTCCGGCGATCAGAACGCGATGAACGTCGCCAAGGAAATGAACGAGGTTTCCCATCCTGTTGTCATCACGCATCCCGAAAGCGGTCGCAAAGCGCTCTATGTGAACCTTGCTTTCACCACCCGTTTTGATGGTTGGACTGTGCAGGAAAGCGCTCCTTTGCTGGACTATCTGCTTCGTCACGCCTCAAGCCCCGAGTTTGCTTGCCGCTTTCGCTGGGCTGACGGTTCTGTAGCCTTTTGGGATAATCGCGCAACGTGGCATTATGCGATCAATGATTATCACGGCCAGGAGCGGCTCATGCATCGCATCACCATCAAGGGTGTGCCGCTCGGCTGATAAAAAACCGGAGGGACCCATGAGCGAAGTGGCATCGAAAAGCGAGACAGTTCATGTGGTTCCAAATCCGTCAGGCTTCGGCGCGGAGATAACGGGTCTCGACCTTTCCTCTCCGCTGCCGCCCGTGCAACTTCAGGCCGTCAAACAGGCTTGGGTGGATCATGGCGTCGTCTGGTTTCCAGACCAGCCACTGAGCCATGACGAGCTTGAGGCGTTTACGCTACAAATCGGAGCTTTCGGTTTTGATCCTTTCATCAAGCCGATGGAAGGCCGCCCGCATATTCTCGAATTGCGCCGCGAGCCCAATGAGACCGCGCGCAATTTCGGTGCGGGCTGGCATTCAGACTGGAGCTTTCAGGACGAGCCACCTGCTGCGACATTGCTGCATTCCAAAGTTGTGCCACCGGTTGGAGGCGACACGCTCTATGCAGATTGCGCAGGCGCCTATGATGCGCTGTCACCTGTCATGCAGAAAATGCTCGATGGTCTGGTGGCAATCCATTCAGCAGCGCTGCCTTATGGCACCAAGGGGCTTTTTGCCCATGAACAGGCCAATGCGGGCGACCGCACCATGCAGATCATTGTTAGTCCCGAGGCTGACAAGACGCATCCCCATCCGCTGGTGCGCACCCACCCCGTCTCAGGGCGCAAGGCGCTCTATGTCAGCCCTGTCTATACGGTCGGCATCGAAGGCATGACACCGGAAGAGTCTGCGAGTCTTCTTGGGTTCCTTTACACGCATATGACGCAGGATAAATTTGTCTATCGACACAAGTGGCGGGTCAACATGCTCACCATGTGGGACAACCGCTCCACGCTGCATTTTGCCGATGGTGGTTATGATGGCCACCTGCGCGTTATGCACCGCACAACAGTGGCAGGTGACCGGCCCCGCTGATTACCGCCAGAAAAGCAGCACGAATAATCCGGCAACCACCAGCGCTATGCCGAAGAATTCCAGCCGTCCGGTCTTCTCTTTGAATAGGAAATAGCTGGAGGCAAAGGTGAACAGCAGTTCGATTTGACCAAGTGCTCGCACATAGGCCGCATTCTCGATCGTCATAGCCGTAAACCAGCCCATAGATGCCAGTGCGCCCACCAGCCCGACCAGTCCGGCCAGCCGCCAGGCTTTGACCGTCTTGCCCAGTTGTGCCGGTTCGCGCCACATCAGCCAGCCAGTCATCAGCACGGTCTGGATCACAAGCACCGTGACAAGCGTATATGAAGCCGAAATCAGAAATCCGTCACCGTTCAGCGACAGGGACGCCGCGCGATAGCACACCGCCGAAATGCCGAAACCCGCGCCGGTGCCAAGCCCCATCATGGTCGGTCGCTCGCCAAGCGAGCGAACAAAATTCATCAACGTCAGATGCGACTTCGCCATAGAAATAGCGACAACACCGGCAAGGCTGACAAGAATAGCGACAACCGCACCAAGGCTCGGATGATCGCCCAGCACCACAATGCCGAAAAGTGCTGCTTGCGCCGTCTCTGTTTTGGAATAGGTCGTGCCGACAGCAAAATTGCGATAGGTAAAAAGGGCAACCAGCAGGAATGTCGCCACGATCTGTGCCACGCCGCCGATCACGCAATAGACGAGAAACCAGCCATTGGGCGAGGGCAGGGCAAAGCCGCCAAATTCATGCAAGCCCCAAAGATAGACAACCGCAACCGGCAGCCCGAACGAAAACCGCACATAGGTCGCCGCCGTCGCCGACAATGTGCCGGTAAGCTGTTTCTGCCATGTGGACCGCAGGTTCTGTAAAAACGCGGCCGCAATGGTGATGGGAATCCAGAGAGGCATGGTGGAATTCAAAAAGAAAGTGTCATGGCCGGGCTTGATCCGGCCATCCACGTCTTTAGCTCATTGGTTTCGACAAGGCATGGATATGCGGGTCAAGCCCGCGCATGACGGGGGTAGTTTAGATGCGCCCTCAATCCTCGATCGCCGCATAAACCAACTGCGCCAGTTGTGGCCGCAGCGGATAAGTCGAAGATGGATAAAGCTGCGTCATCAGGATAGCGATCATGTCCTCTTCCGGATCAACCCAGAAATATGTCGATGCCGCCCCGCCCCACGAGAAACTTCCATGGCTGCCGATCTGTTGCAGTTCTGCCGGATCAAGCGTCACAGCAAAGCCGAGGCCGAAGCCCGTGCCTTCGGAGGCCAGTTCCGAGAATGCCGAGGATGACATCTCTGCCATCGTTTTGTCGCCGGGCAAGTGGTTCATGCGCATGAAATCCACAGTCTTGCGGCTGACAAAGCGATGCCCGTTGAACTCGCCGCCATTCAGCAGCATCTGGCAGAAGCGCCAATAGTCGCTTATTGTCGAGACAAGTCCGCCACCGCCCGACAGAAATGAGGGAGCCTTGGCGTATGTGCTTGTCGCGTCGCCCTTGTCCATCAGCCCTTCTTTATGGGTGACAGGATTTTTGAAATAGTTGCTGGCAAAACGATCCAGCTTATTGGCAGGCACATGGAAACCCGTATCAACCATGCCAAGCGGCTTGAAGATGCGGCTCTCAAAGAACTTGTCGAGCGACATGCCCGACAGCACTTCTACCAGACGCCCGCAAACATCGGTCGCAACCGAATAGCTCCACTGTGTACCGGGCGAGAAAAGTAGCGGAATTTCCGACAGCTTCTCCACAAATTCCTTGAGCGTCATACCAACAGTATTTGCCCCGTCAATGCCTGCCGCGCGATACATGGCGTCCACAGGATGCGCCATCATGAAGCCATAGGTCAGGCCGGATGTATGCGTCAGCAAATCGCGGATCGTCATCGCGCGTTCGCAAGGCTTTGTGTCGAACTTTTCCTTGGTGCCGCCCGCCCAGACTTTCAGCTTTTCAAACTCGGGCAGATATTTGGCTACCGGATGGTTCAGTTGGAACTTGCTTTCTTCATAAAGCATCATCAGCGCAAGGCTCGTGATCGGCTTGGTCATCGAGTAGATGCGGAAGATCGTGTCATGGGTCAGTGGTTCTTTGCTGTCCTTGTCCTTCACGCCGATACATTCAAAATGCGCCACTTCACCGCGACGCGAGACCAGCGTGGACACGCCTGCCAGTTTGCCGCTATCCAGATAGGACTGCATGAATTTGGGAATTTGCGCCAAGCGGTCGGAATTCAGACCCACATCTTCGGCACGAGCCATTTTGGTGGCAACATTCATAATTCTCTCCCCGATCAGCATGATTGATTTTATTGCGCGGCAGTCTAGCGCCGGAAATTGTGCCACGCCAAGCGATATGCTGTCCGGCCTTAAGCGCGGAAACAGTCGGCAATCGCCTTTATCCACGCTTTCACATTCGGCCCCTTGGCCGCATCGGTCTGCCCATGGCGCACAATCACCATGTCGAGATCGGGAATGCAGACGGTGAACTGGCCCTGATAGCCATTGGCCGAGAATGATCCCTTGCCGCCCAGATCAAGCCACCATTGCGCGCCATAGGGCGTGCCCTCGGCCACCGCCGCCGGCTGTTGGTAGGTGGGCGTGCGGGCATAATCCACCCAGCCTTCAGGCAATATGCGTTTGCCCTCCCACACACCGTCTCGCAGATAGAGCAGACCGAATTTTGCAAAGTCGCGCGGTGTCGCATAACAGAAGGACGAACCGATAAATGTGCCCGCCGCATCAAATTTCGGCGTGGCGCTTTTCATGCCGATGACATCAAGCAGGCGTTCGCGCATGAAGCGTTCGAAATCGGGGCCATAAAGACCCACCGCTTTGGCCGCACATCGTGCGATGATATTGGTCGTGCCCGACGAATAAGACCAGAAACTATCGGGCGCATGCACAAGCGGGAAAGACGCAGCAAACTTGCCCGCATCGCCCTTGGCCTCGCCGAAAAGCATTTCGATCACGTCAGAGGCTTCGCCGTCCACATAGTCTTCGCGAAAGGCAAGGCCGCTCGACATCCGTAGCAACTGGTCCAGCGTGATTGCAGCGCGAGGATCATTCGGTGCTTCGCGCCATTCAGGCACATCGGCTTTCGCCATATGGTCGATCTTGTTGTCTTTCACCAGCAGGCCCACCAGCGCCTGCGTGATGCTCTTGGCCTTGGACCATGACGGGCAGGTCACATCTGGTCCGAAACCCTTCCAATAGTGTTCGGCAATCAGTTTTCCGCCCTGAATGATGACAAGGGCATGGGTCTCGTCCAGATCGTCGGGAGCCGTATCGGCGAAGGCATGGTTCAGCAATGCGTCCAGCTTCGCCCTGTCCGCTGTTGCCGGTATTTCGCCAGTTGGCCATCCATCGGTGGGCCATTTCGTATCGGCGGGTTGGGCAGGCAGTGGGGGTAGGGCAGAAGCAGACGACATGAACTATCCTTGTGGATCGACCTTGGAGACGGAGAATGCAAGGTCCGCAGCTTCGCCTCCTGTCGCTGGCAATGCAATCACAAGATCATCACCTTCCTGTCGCCATGTCACTGCGCCATGGCCCAGCAACATCACATCGGCATCATTGGCAGCTTTGAAATTGCGGATTGCAACCTCTCCGCCCGTCACTTTGCCCAGCACGATGGCATAGACGCGACCGGCTTTGGCCGTGAAGCGCACAGGCAGATCGGTGCGGGTGGTGCCGTCGGCTCGTTTCCACGGGCGTGTGCCATAAATGGCATCACCATTCACCGCCATCCATTTGCCTAAAGTGAACAGACGGCTCGTCTGTTCGGAAGGAATTTGTGCGTCCGTGCCGCGCGGCCCCACATTCAGCAGCAAATTGCCGTTCTTGGACACGGCATCAACAAAGTCGAACAGCAATTGGTCGTTGGAGAGATAGTCGGCATCCGTGTCATTGTGGTTGAAGCCGAAGCTATGCGACATGCCGCGCGTCGCTTCCCATTTACGGCTCTGGATTTCGTTGAAGGTCGTATATTCGGGTGTCCGGAAATCGTAATGCGGCGGCTCTGGTGGCACGACGCCCTTGTTTACCGGGTTCTTTGCGATATGCGCTTTCACTTTCTTGTCAAACTGTTTGCGCATCCATTTGAAGCGCATCAGCTTGCTTTTCCAGCTCACCGGCGTCACGCGGTCATTGATCACGCCTTCGGGCACCGAATTATAGTAATAGGCAAATGTGCGCATCATATCGGACATTGAAGTCGGCCAGGAAATATCGTTCCACAGCACGGCGGGCTTGTATTTGTCGATCAG
>TARA_R110000824_G_scaffold107878_2_pt1 | contig 110939 bp, 116 predicted proteins | sample TARA_R110000824 | Tara Oceans TARA_R110000824 (sample SAMEA4397747) | marine metagenome | biome: Polar Biome; feature: [MES] marine water layer (ENVO:01000295) within the mesopelagic zone...; material: water (ENVO:00002006), including particulate matter (ENVO:01000060) such... | reverse complement strand
CACCCCGTTAGCCGCCAGTGGAAGGGCTATTGGCAGCGCCGGGCGGCGTTTACCATTTAAATACGAAGCGCCATTGACGAATCGCTGACGCTACGGAAACTTGGGGGGTCGAATTGATTCTCGACAAAAGAGAAGGCCAGCCCCGTTGGCGCGGGGCTGGCCTTGAATAGCAACCGCCGGATAGGGCGGGGTGTGATCACTGGGGGACTGTCTGTCCATTCGGCGATTGTGTCAAGCCTTATCCGGCCTTCTTAGAAAGGCCAGTGAAATGGCAAACTTTATCGTCACTTACGATCTGAACGGCCCCCATCCGTCTCACAAGGAGATGGATGATCATCTTCAGAGGCTGACGGCAAGGCGGGGCCGCGTCCTAGAATCCGTATGGTGGGTGAGTTACCCGGGTACGGCTGCGGCGCTTCGTGATCAGCTGAAAACCATTCTTGGTGCAGAGGATCTTCTATTGGTGATCGAAGCCAAGAGTGCGGCATGGACGAAGCTCCTTGTCAAAAACGATTCCTTCATTGAAGCATGGAACAAGGCTGCCTAACGGGCGGTTATCAAGGTGGCGGTCAGTTAAGGCGCTGACCGCCACACCCTCACACCCTTGCGCTTCCCGGCACCGGCGATCTTGCCCCGCTTTTCCTGCATACGTAGGGCTTGGACGATACGCAGGCAGAGGGACCGGGACAGCACCTTGTCCCCCGTATCCAGTCCCTTGGCGGTCATAACCCTGTGGGCTAGCTCACGGGTATCTAGATTGCCCTCCCGTGCCAGCGCGTCTTTGCAGATACCGACAACCTCGCCGCGCTTGAACAGCCTGTGCAGGTCCACATACGGGGCTGCGGCCCCTGATGCGTCAAACATCGCAATGCAGGCATTCACATGGGAGAGATCGGCGCGGGCCTGATTAAGCGCTCGCTCGTATCCCGCGATTGCAGCCTCTATCTGGTGACGCTTCGTCTTGAGCGTCGTCACGGTGCGGATTTCCATGACGGAAGACTAGCGCCGGGAGTCCGTATACGTCAGAATCTTGTTGGTGTGTTTGCTACCTAATGCCGGGATAGTCGAGATCTTGCAGGGCCTGGGCGATGATCGGGAGTACGCGAGCTTCGTCGAAGAGTGGCACCATGATGGTGTAGACGGGCAGATCGATATCGGCGGGCGCGCCATGTCGTTCGTGGGCGCGTTCCTCGGCGGTCGGTCGTGCCATCAGGCCGACGAAGATCGACATGTATCGCAGCGCCGCAATTGCCGAAAAACACAGGCCAACCACGATATTGAGTGCAACGAGCGCGGTGCCGGGCGCTGCCGCCAGGGCGGTGATCGCCAGAAGGAGGAAGCCCGCCAACGTGATGGCCTGTGGCCGCGTCACGATGATTGCCGCCGAACTTTCGGGCATGCGCCGTGCAAGCTCGCTGATCGCCCGCTCGCTCAGCGTGGCGTCGAATTCATGCATGATGGTCTGGCGGATGTCGCGCGGCGAGGTAACGAAAACGGGCTGCGGACGGCCGTCGCGCTGGACGATCGCGTCGCGTGCGGTGTCGGGATCTGCCGCCACATAGATGGTTTCGGCGCCCCGTCGTTGCCAGGGCAGGCACTGCGCGCGGAGATAGAAATCGAGGTCGCCTGTCCGCAGCAGCCCTGCGTCGCAGGGATCGGTCGTCAGGTTGACGAAGGGGATATCCTGCTGCGCCGCATAGAGCCGGGCCATGTCGACCTGCCGCAGCGTGCCGGTGCTGACCAGCACCCCGCCAAGCCGTGTCCCCCAGCGGCGCTGCCGGTCGAGCGCGGTCGCAATCGCCGCCGGTGCCGCCAGTCCGGCCGCGACCGCGAGCTCGCCGATCAGCGGCCGCACGCCCGCCCGGCGTCTTTGCCGGAGCGCGTGCGCTTCGTTCAAGCCAGCCATGGCGGCTGTGGCCGGGCGCCCGGCGGCATCGCTTCTGTTGTCCAAATGGAGCCCCCGGAGTCGAACGCAGCGGAAGTCTCGACGACACACTCGGATTACGGAAACTGAATGGCAGTATAGATTTCCCTTAACCATAATAAAGCGAAAGTTGAGGGTATGATTTTTGCGAGGAAAAGCCTGGAAGGGCGCTGGTTGCTGCGGCGGGGCAGGAACTGTCATCCTGATGTGTCATAGTGAGACAGTCCCGGCAGCGGGATTGTTGTAGCTGGAGCGGCTGGGACCGGGATGCGATTTCTTCTCTACCTCAACACCATTGCGATCATCCTGCTCGCCGGCGCGCTGGGCCGGCTCTATGACGGAACGCCTCTGCCTTGGGCCGAAGGCCCGGCCGTGGCGGCGCTTGAGGGGCCGTCGGCGCCAGCCCCGTCGCCGCCATTGACGGCCGAGCAATATGCCGCGCTTCAGTTGCCGCTGCCGCATCCGGCACGCGGGACGACGCCAGCCCCGGAGGAGAAGGTTCTTCGGCTGCGTCTCCTGACCGAGGGCGACTACCCGCCCTTCAACTATCGCAATGATCGGGGTGAACTGAGGGGCTTCGACGTCGACATCGCGCGTGCCCTGTGTACCCGCATGCGGGCCGAATGCGATTTCGAACTCCGCTCCTGGAACGAGCTTCTGCCGGCATTGAAGCGCGGTGAGGGCGATGCGGTCGTGGCGTCGATGCTGATCCCCGGATCCGGCCGCGAGGTGCCCGCGGTCGATGAGGAAATCGTCTTTACCGAGCGCTACTACTCGACGCCGGGTCACTTCGCGTCGCGGCGGACAAATGCGCCGGTCGCGGCGACGCCGGCCGCGCTTGCCGGGAAGCGCATCGCGGTACAGGCCGGCTCGGTGCATCATGCCTATGTCAGGGCGCGGTTCCCGGCCGCCGAACCGCTGGTCCTGCCGACCCTGGAACAGGCGCAGGAAGCGCTGGCGGCAGGACGCGCCGACCTGCTTTTTGCCGATCGGAACGCCCTGCTGCGCTGGATGGCATCGGACGGTGCGAGCTGCTGCCGGCTCGCCGGTTCGAGCTATTCCGATCCGGCATGGTTCGGCGAGGGCGCGGGTATTGCGCTGCGCGCCGGCGACAGCGCCCTGCGCGACAGCTTCGATGCGGCGCTTGAAGAGCTTGTGGTCGACGGGACCTATGCCCGCATCAGCGCGCGCTATTTCTCCGACAACATCTACTGACGGTCTCGGTCAGTCTTTTTCTTCCGCCATCAGGTCACGCGGCCGCCCGAAAAAGACGCTGCGACCCTTGCCCTCGGCTATTTCCGTCCAGCGCCCGACGTCAAACTCGAAGACGATGAACCCGCCGGTCGGCACGCCATGCGCGATGCGCAGCGCCGTCTCGTCGTCGGGATCCTCGGCCAGCGCCATGGCCAGCAGCACAAGACCCGGATTGTGAGCGACAACCAGCAGCGTCTGCGCCGTCGCCGGTGCCTGCCGGATCTCCTCCAGCATTGCATCGGGCATCGCGTGATAGAGCTCGTCGCGATAGATGACCGGCACTCCCTTGCCGAGGCGCGCGGCGAGCGGGGTGCATGTCTCCCGCGCGCGTACGGCGGTCGAGCAGAGCACGGTATCGGGACGGAATGCCGAGGCGGCGATATATCCGGCCATGAAGTCGGCGGCCTTCGCCCCGCGCGCATTGAGCGGCCGGTCGAAATCGTCCTTGGCCGGATCGCCCCAATCCGATTTGGCATGACGCAACAGGCACAGGCGCTTCATATCCGTTGCTCTCCACGCTCCGTGGCGCCAGAAAAGGGATTGAGGAGACTCCACCCCAGACCGGCCGGTGCCGGTGCCGGAAAGGCGTCAAGTCCGATCCGCATGGCTTCGTGCCCGTCGCGAGGCTGGGCGCGATAGGTGCCGAACAGGCGATCCCAGACTGACAGGCTGAAGCCGAAATTCATGTCGTGCTCGTCACGATAGACTGAATGATGCACCCGGTGCATATCGGGTGTCACGATGAACCAGCGCAGGATTCGATCCGCTGCGACAGGCAGCCGCACATTCGAATGATTGAACATCGCCGCCGCGTTGAGCAGCACTTCGAACAGAATCACCGCCACCAGGGGCGCGCCGAGAAGTGCGACTGCCAGTATTTTCACGCACATGCTGATCAGGATTTCGACCGGGTGAAAGCGTATGCCCGTTGTGACGTCGAGATCTGGATCGGCATGGTGAACCCTGTGCAACCGCCACAGCAGGCCGATCCGGTGAAACACGACATGCTGGGCATAGATAAGGGCGTCGAGCGCGACCATCGATACCGGGACGGCGATCGCTGCCGGTGTGCCGATCCAGTTGAAGAGCCCAAACCCGCGCCGCGAAGCTTCGATGGCCGTGGCGGCGGCGACGACCGGCAGCACCAGCCGCACCAGCACGGTCCCGAGTGCCGAAAGCACCAGATTGGTCGGCCAGCGCCGCCAGCGCGACAGGGCAGGTACCCGGCGCGGTGCCGCCAGCTCCCAGAGCGCCATCGCGGCCAGCACTGCTGCAAAGCTGGCGAGCCGGAACAGCGGCTCGTGAATTGAAAGGAACTCGGTCATTGGCCTCGGCTGGGCTGGCGCCGTGAATCATGCGCCATGGACATGGCGCAAGCGCCGATTATAGGTTGGCTTTGCCGCCAAGAAAGAGGGCACTGCGCCGCGCTTTGAGATAAAATGCCGCGCGGCAGAACGGGACGGACGCGGAAGGAGAGGGCGATGCGTGGTGGTTTTTGTTCGGGCGGCTTGCTCCTCCTGCTGTTGATAGCGCCGGCAGGGGCGGCCGGCACGGAGCGTGCGGATCGTCTGGCCTTCGAGGTGCCGCCGGGCATGGCGCCGGCCGCCGTTGCCGGCGACGAGACCTTTCAGGGCGGCTTCACCTGTCGGAGCGACGCCGGTGAAAACAGCGCCGGAACGACTGCCTGCCGCAGCTGGATCAGTCCGGTCCTGCCGCTCTTTGTGTTCAGGCTGGCATGGCATGTCGATTCGGTGACCGCTGAACGGGTGGTGACCGGCATATGGATCGGCCGGGACGGGGCGTCCGAACCGCTTCAGGAGATGTCGGGCCTGGAACTGCGCATGGCCGTGCCGATCGAAAATGCAGGATTCGAGTTGATCGACATGGACTTCGACGGTCATCTCGATATGCGCATCGTCGCCGGGGGAACGGCAGGTCCCAACGTGCTCTATCGCAACTGGCTCTGGTCGGTCGATGAAGAGCGCTTCGTCGACAGCGCCGCGCTTGACGAAATCGTCTCGCCGGAATTCGATCCGGAGACGCGCGAGATCGTCAGCCGCTGGCGCTCGAGTGCCGCCGAGGGCGGTGTCGATGTCTATGCCTGGAATGACGGCGTCCCGGTGATCGTCCATCGCGAGGTCGATCGTTTCGACGGACCGGCGCGCTGTATCCGCACCTTCTACGACCGTATCGACGAGGAACTGCGCGAAACGGGAACGGGATCCTGCGGCTGACGGCTCAGATCGGCATGTGCCGCGCCCGTGCGCCGCGTTCGATGGCCGCGGCCGTCAGCTTGTCGATGTCCAGCGTGTCGCGCAGCAGCTGCAGCAGCCGGATTTCTTCGGCACCGACCGCAAGGTCGGAGGTCGCGATCTCGACAGCCAGCGCATAGCCGGTCTCGCGCAGGTGCGGTGGCAGGGCGTCCTTCGCCAGTCCGAACACGGCATCGAGCCCGCCATCTTCCTGCAGAATGGCCGCACATTCCTTGGCCACCGGAATCAGACGCTCGGGATTGAAATTGCGAAAGGCAGGCAGGGTCTGGACGATGGTGCCGATATCGCGAAGTTCGTTGTCGCTCATTGCGCGATCGACGGCGCTCATCGTTACCATGATGTAGATCAGGGCGTTTTCGGGAGAAATCGTCGACATGAGGCTTCCTTGGCTGGATTTGCCGGGAGCTTAGGGGGTGGTCCGTTCGGGAGCAAGCGGGCCGCCGAGAAAGGCCCGCGTTTCGGCTATGGCCTCGGCAAGTCCCACACGGTGCACAGTGACCCCTGGCGGAAAAGCCGAGGTCAGGCGTGTCGGCAACCGGGCATCGAGCGCGACAAAGACCCCGCGGTCGCTGGCGCGCCGGATCAGCCGCCCGAAGGCCTGTTTCAGCCGCAGTCGGGTCAGCATGTCGTCATAACGCGCCTTGCCGAAGAATTCCCGCCGGGCCTTGTGCAGGATGTCGGGGCGGGGCCACGGCACGCGGTCGAACACGATCATGCGTAATGCGTCGCCAGGTACGTCGACGCCGTCGCGCACGGCATCAGTGCCGAGCAGGCAGGAATGCTTCTCGGCCCGGAAGATGTCGACAAGCGTGCCCGTGTCGAGCGCGTCGACATGCTGCGCATAAAGCGTCAGTCCTGCTTCCTCGAGCGGAACGACGATGCGCTCATGGACGGCGCGCAGCCGGTGGATCGCGGTAAAGAGCCCCAGCGCGCCGCCGCCGGCTGCGCAGAAGAGTTCGCGATAGGCGGCCGCAACCTGTGCGATGTCGCTGCGCGCCACGTCTCTGACGGCGAAAATGCGCACTTGTTTCTGATAGTCGAAGGGCGACGCCATGAAGACCCGTCGTGCCGGAAGGGCAAGATGCGCGGCACCCGTTCTGATCTCGGCCGTCTCCCAGCCCTCGTCATCCTCGGTCTCATCGATCAACCGGTCGCGCAGTGTCGCCGATGTGATCAATGCGCCGTGTGCGGGCTCGAGTACCGCTTGCGCAAAGGGAATGGTCGGGTCGCGCCAGTGCCGGTGCATGCCGACATCGCCTTCGCGGCCGAACATCCGCTCGATCGCAAACCAGTCGACGAATTCTTCGGGCGTGACGGCATTGAGGCCGGCCAGCATTGAGCGCCATGCCGGAATGAGAATGCGCGCCCGGCGGTCGAGGCCGCGCGCGGCGGCGTCCATGCGGATTCGCGTTGCTGTGTCGAGCTCGTCGGCCGCGTCGTCAAGCCGCGCGCGCAGTCGATCGGCGACAAGCTGCAGCGGCGCGATGAGCCGCTGCAAGGCCGCATCGAGTTCGCGGGCTGCCACCGCAAGCCCGGCCACCGGCGGCTCGGTTTCGGCCTCGAGCGAGAAGGGGCTGTCATTGTCTTCGGCCCGGGCGTGAACCTGCTGGCGCACAAGGGCGAGAAAGGTTTCGGCCGCGCCGCGTGGATTTCCGTCGTTGAGACGCGCCGTCCAGCCCGGACCCGGCAGCGCGGCGGCAGCCGACAGGGCAGCGGCGAGCGCTTCCTCGGCCAGCGTGTCGCCGCCGACAAGGTCGCCGATGCGTTCGTCCAGCCCGCGTCCGCGCCGGCCGCGCTGACCCTCGGCGCCGCGAACCCAGCGCCGGAGTTCGGCCGTTTCGATCCCCGAGATGGAGGCTGAGAAGGCGCTGTCGGCGGCATCGAACAGATGATGACCTTCGTCGAATACGAAGCGCGAACGGGCCTCCCGTCCGCTCGGCGCCTCGTCCTCGGCGCCGCCGGCGGTATCGGCGGGCTGGGCTGTCGCGATCGGTCCCATGATCCGGTCGAGTGCGGCCTGCCGCATCACCAGGGCATGATTGGCGACCACGATGTCGGCCCGGCGCGCCTTGCGGATGGCGCGTTCGATGAAGCATTTGCGGTAATGCGGGCAGGCCGTATAGACGCATTCGCCACGCCGGTCGGTGAGGCCCGTGCGGCCGGTTGTGCCGCCGAGCCGTGCCGCGAGCCAGGCCGGAAAGTCGCCGCCCACCATGTCGCCGTCGCGGCTTGCCTTGGCCCAGCGCGCGACGAGGCCGATGGCGGTCGCGCCCCCGCCCATCGCGGCGCGGTCGGCCAGTTCGGCGAAGTTGAGCAGGCAGAGATAGTTTTCCCGCCCTTTGCGGATGACGGTCTTCTCGGCCTTCTCGGCAGGATCGGGATAAAGCCGTGAGAGCTCCTGGTCGAGTTGCCGTTGCAGATTCTTGGTATAGGTCGAGATCCACACCGTCCCCTTGTTGCGTTCGGCCCAGAGGCTCGCCGGCGCGATATAGCCGATCGTCTTGCCGATGCCGGTACCCGCTTCGGCGATGACAATATTGGGCGCGCCGGCGGCTTCACGCGGACCGAAGGCGAAAGCCGCGGCGCCGGCAAAGGCCGCCTGACCCTCGCGTGTTTCGGCATCCACACCGGCGAGCGTCGAAAGCCGTTCCCGCGCTTCACTCTCGCTGACAGGTTGCGAACCGGCCGGCGGACGGGGCGCCTGCTCTTCCCATTCCGGCAATTCGTTCCAGATGTCGAAGCCGCGTCCGGCCGGCGGCCGTCCCTCCCGGCCGAGCGCGTCGGCCAGGGCCGCGACGACGCCCGGACCCCAGGCCCAGCCGCCTTCCGCCATGCGAAAGGCGGTCCGGGCGGCCGAGGGGCGGTCGGGCAGGCTGCGGTCTTCAAGACGGCGCAGCAATCGTGCGGCGGCCGCATGCAGCATCAGCGCCTGCGCCTCGGGCGTCTCGCCGGCATCGAGGCCGAGGGCGCGGGCAAGCCCTTCGGGCGTCGGCAGACATGGGGCGGCCGGATGCACGAAGGCGAAGAGTTCCATCAGATCGAGCACATGGGGCCCCGGCGCGCCGAAGGGCTTGCCCCTGGCAATGCGCCGCGCCGTGAAGCCCGCATGGACGAGGATGACAGGCTCGCGCTCGATCAGCTTCAGTGCGGCCTCGGATTCGAGCTCGTCGACCTCGCCTTCGGCGCTGACGGCCACCGCACCGCCGGCCGCCCGCGACGGCACGATGGCCGGGGCATCGGGCAGATAGGCGCTTCCGGCGCCGGAAGCACCGTCGGCCGGATTGTCGGGGGAATCTGAATCAGCGGGCCGGGGCATGGGCGGCGAGTATAGCCGCGTGCGCCGCGAATGAAATCAGCCGGTGACGCCTGGATAGGCCTTGGCAAGTTCCCGCCATGTCGCGGTGATTTTCTGCTGCAGCCGGGGCACGTCGCGAAGCGCGGCATCGGCCGTGCCGCGATCGAGCGCACTCTCGATGTCGCGGGCCAGATGCGAAATGGCCGGGAGGCCGATATCGTGCGCCGCGCTCTGCAAGGCCCGGGCACCTTCGGCCATGGCCTTCTGGTCGCTTGTATTGGAGGCCTTTTCGATGCGGCGATGAAGGGCCAGCACGCGCTCGAGTCCGGCCACCAGGTGATCGGCAATGCGCTCGGGGCCGAGTTCGCGCTCGATGTCGTAGAGGCGGCCGAGATCGATCAGCTTCTCGGTGCCGCTGCGTTCCGTCGGCGCGGTGCCGGTCGCAAGCGATGCAAGATGGCCGGTCGCCAAGCCAGGCTCGACCGGCAGCAGGAACCAGAACGTGCTGCCCTGGCCCTGCACGCTGTCGACGCCGATCTTGCCGCCCATCAGCCGCACCAGACGATCGCAGATCGGCAGGCCAAGTCCCATGCCGCCCGACGAGCCGGTAAAGCGGCTGTCGCGTGCGGTGTCGCCTTGCCAGAATGTTTCGAAGAGTTGTGCGCGCGACTCCGCCGAGAGGCCGGGGCCGGTGTCCGAAACGGAGAACCGGATGACCTTGTCGCCGTCCGGTGTCTGGACCGGCGCAACCCGCACGACGACGCCGCCTGTGTCGGTGAACTTGATTCCATTGGTGATCAGATGCGTCAGCACCTGGCGCACACGGTCGGCATCGGCCTGCATGTCCACGTCATCGTCAAGCGCCGCATCGAGCTCGAGCGACAAGCCGCGTTCGCCCGCATGGTGCCGCAACATGCGGACCACGCCGCCGGCGAGTTCCGCCGGATCGAAACGCCGCGGCTGCAGCTCCAGCGACAAGGCCTCCATTTCCGACAGGTCGATCATGTCGTCGAACAGGCGGCGCAGCAGCTGGCTGGTTTCATTCATCGAGCGGGCAATCTTCGCCTGGGCCTCGTTCAGCGGCGCGTCCGCGAGATCCATTGCCATGCTGCTCAGGCCTTCCAGCGGCATGCGGATTTCATTGTTCATCAGGTCGAGAAAGGCCTGTTTTGCGCCCATTGCGGCCGTCGCGCGGGCTTCCGCCTGCTCGGCATCGTGGCGCTTCTGTTCGGCCACGGCATGGGCGCGCGCCATCTGTGCGGCGAGATCGGCATTCTCGAAGCGCAGCCGGAAGGCTTCGCGATAACCGCTGTTGATGCGCTTCGTCCAGCCGGCGACGGTTGCGAAGAACATGGCCGCCAGCGCCACCGTGGCGATCGCAAGTGGTTCGCCGCGCCACAGCAGCATGCCCACCGTCGGCAGGCAGGAGGCCGCGATGTAACAGACGACGGCCGGCGGGTGGTTGGCGCGCGTGATCGCGGTCGCCATGGCAAGACAGGCAAGGACCAGCAGGTAGAAAATTTCGTGTGTGAAGGACGCGCCGGGCAGCCACAGCAGGGAACCCGCGCCCCATGTCGAGCCGCTGATGATGGTGACCAGCGCATAGCGCCGCGCCCAGAATGCGGCGTTTCCGACGGCATCCGGGTCGGCGCGGAAGCCGGCGCGCACCCGGTCGAAGAGAATCTGGGCGACAAGCTGGATGGATGCGACGACGCCGATCGTCCAGAGGTGCGCCTGCGGCCAGAAGGCGAGCCCGACAATGGCGATGGCACCGAAAATCGTCAGCCGGCTGGCCTCGCCGAGGCTCAGCAGCAGACGGACCTGCTCGGCATCGATCCGCGCGTCAATCGGATCGGCCCGGCGAAGGGGACGGGCCGTCTCGGCCGCCACTGAGTCCGGATCGGTTTGGGGTGCAGTCAACTTTCGGGCCTCCGGGCGCGGGCCGCCGCTCAATGGTCAAAATCCCCCGGAGAGCCTGCGGGCGGCGGCTCCGGGGCCGGATTGCCGCGTTGACGGGGGGGTGTGCTAAGCATAGGGTCCGCGCGCTTGACAAAGCCTTAAAGTCATTCTTTCGAGTCTGAAAATGCCAACAGAAACAAAGGCGACAGCGCCTTCCGCCCTCATCGAGGCCGCGCGTGTCAGCAAGGCTTGGCCTTTTGAGGAAGCGCGCAAGATCGTCGATCGTCTGGACAAGGAAGGTGGCCCCGCCCGCACGGTCCTGTTTGAGACGGGATATGGCCCCTCGGGCCTGCCGCATATCGGCACTTTCGGCGAGGTGGCACGCACCACCATGGTCCGCCGCGCCTTCGAAATCCTGGCGCCGGGCGTTCCGACCCGCCTTCTCTGCTTTTCCGACGACATGGACGGCTTGCGCAAGGTGCCGACCAACGTGCCGAACCAGGAGATGCTGGCTGGCTACATCAACATGCCGCTGACGAAGGTGCCAGACCCCTTTGGCACCCATCCGAGTTTTGGCGCGCACAACAATGCCCGTCTGCGCGCCTTCCTCGACAGCTATGGCTTCGACTACGAATTCGCGAGCTCCACCGATTACTACAAGGCCGGCCGCTTCGACGCGACGCTGCTGAAGGTGCTCGAAAAGTTCGACGAGATCATGGAGATCATGCTGCCGAGCCTGCGCGAGGAGCGTCAGCAGAGCTACAGCCCCATTCTCCCTGTCAGCCCGCGCACCGGTCATGTCTTGCTGGTGCCGCTGGTCGCACGCGACGCGAAGAAGGGCACGGTGAGCTATGCCGAGCCCGAGACGGGCGAGATCGTCGAGGTGCCGGTCACCGGCGGTCAGTGCAAGCTGCAATGGAAGGCCGACTGGGCCATGCGCTGGGTCGCGCTTGGCGTCGACTACGAAATGGCCGGCAAGGATCTGATCGATTCCGTCAAGCTGGCCTCGCGCATCTATCGCGTCTTGAGCAACAAGCGGCCGCCGGAAGGGTTCAACTACGAGCTTTTCCTCGACGAGGAGGGCAAGAAGATCTCGAAGTCGAAGGGCAATGGCCTTTCGATCGAGGACTGGCTGCGCTATGCGAGCCCGGAAAGCCTGCAATACTTCATGTATCAGAGCCCGCGCGCCGGCAAGCGGCTCTATTTCGACGTCATCCCGCGCAATGTCGACGAATATCTGGGCGCGCTGACGGCCTATCCGAAGCAGGATCTGCGCGAGCGCCTCAACAACGCGGCCTTCCACATCCATGGCGGAAATCCGCCCACGGAAGACCTGCCGATCTCGTTCTCGTTGCTGCTCAATCTGGCGAGTGCCAGCCATTCCGAGGACCGGAATGTGCTCTGGGGCTTCATCCGCAACTATGCACCCGATGCGACGCCGGAAAACCATCCACGTCTCGATCATCTCGTTGGCTACGCGATCAACTATTTCCATGATTTCGTGAAGCCGGCGAAGAAGTACCGCGCCCCGGACGACAGGGAGCGCGCGGCGCTGGAGGATCTCGCGGCACGCTTCGAGACGGTCGACCCGGCCACCACGGCCGAGGACCTGCAGAACATCGTCTACGAGATCGGCAAGACGCATGAATTCGCGAATCTGCGCGACTGGTTCAGGGCGCTCTATGAAGTGCTGCTCGGTGAGGAGCAGGGCCCGCGTTTCGGGACCTTCACCAGGCTCTACGGCGTCCGTGAAACCGCGGCACTGATCCGCCGCGCGCTGGCGGGCGAGGATTTGTCGAAGGCCTGAGCCTCACTGGCTGGCCCAGATGATCCGCGCCATCCACAGGATCTCTTCGCTCTTCAGGATCCGGTCGTCATGTGCCGGATTGAACGAATGCAGTTCGACGCTCTTGGCGGTGCGCCGTGCCAGCACCTTGGCCATCACTTCCCCGGCCATCGTCTTGACCACCACGCGGTCGCCGCGCCTGATGCCGGCGGCCGGCGATACGACGATGATGTCGCCGTCGCGATAGACCGGCGCCATGCTGTCGCCGCTGACTTCCAGCGCATAGGCATGTTCGTCCTTGAATTCGGGAAAGGCGACTTCCTCCCAGCCGCCACCGACCGGAAAGCCCGCATCGTCGAAATAGCCGCCATGCCCGGCTTGCGCGAGGCCGATCAGCGGCACATGCCGCTGCCGCGCCGCGAAGTCGCCATTTGCCACCAGCGTCAGGAATTCCTCCAGCGACGAGCCCGTGGCCTTGAGAATGCGCGACAGGCTTTCCGTGTTGGGCCAGCGTGGCCGCCCTTCGGTCGTGACGCGCTTCGACTTGTTGAAAGTGGTCGGGTCGAGACCAGCCGATTTGGCCAGACCCGACGCCGTCAGACCATGCGCCGAGGCCAGCGCATCGATGGCGCTCCAGAGTCGGCTGTGAGAAAGGGCGTCGGCCATGAACATGCGCTCCTGTCGGCTCGCGACCGGAGAAATTATAAGAATATATTCAGGAGTATCAAGAGATTTGGAGAGATAATTCCTATCTGGCGTTTCTTGTCCCTCCGGCGCTCCATGGCTACAGTGCCGCGCCAACCGGGAAGGATCGGCATGCCTCCAGCAACGCGCCTCATCTACAAGATCGTCGGCGAGCATGAATGGCTCGCGGCCACGGCCGAAGGTCGCTTCATCGGTTCGGCGGTCGACATCGATGACGGCTTCATCCATTTCTCGACCGCCGGCCAGGTTGCCGAGACCGCCGCGCGCCATTTTTCGGGCCGCAAGGGCCTGCTGCTGGTCGCGGTCGAGGCGGCGGCACTCGGTGAAGCGCTGAAATGGGAGCCCTCGCGCGGCGGCGCGCTCTTCCCCCATCTCTATGACGTCCTGAGCCTCGACGCAGTTTGCCGGGTCGAGCCGCTGCCGGTCGGCGAGGATGGCCGGCACCGCATTCCGGAGCTTGAGGCATGACGCCGATCGACCTCTTCCCGCTGGCGCGCCCCTTGATCGGCCTGCTCGATCCGGAAACGGCGCATGGCCTGACCCTGCAGGCCTTGCGCATGGGGCTCGGCCCCCGCCCGCGCGCGGCCGATCCCGCTTTGCTGGCGGTCGATGTTCTCGGCCTACATTTCGAAAACCCGCTCGGCATCGCCGCCGGCTTCGACAAGAACGGCGAGGTCCCCGACGCGATGCTGGCGATGGGCATGGGCTTTGCCGAAGTCGGCACGGTGACGCCCCTGCCGCAGGCCGGCAATCCGCGCCCGCGCATCTTCCGCCTGCCGGCGCATCGCGCGGTGATCAATCGCCTCGGCTTCAACAATCAGGGCCATGCGGCACTGAAGCGCCGCCTCGAGGCGCGCCGCGCGCGGCCCGGCATCATCGGCGTCAATATCGGCGCCAACAAGGATTCCGCCGACCGCATCGCCGACTACGAGGCCGGCATCCGCGCCTTCGAGGGCCTGGCAAGCTACTTCACGGTCAACATTTCCTCGCCCAACACGCCGGGCCTGCGCGCGCTGCAGAACCGCGCCGAACTCGAAACCCTGGTCGCCCGCGTGCTGGCCGCGCGCAAGGGCAACACGCCGGTGCTGCTGAAGATCGCGCCCGATCTCGGGCCGGACGAACTGGCCGACATCGCCGAGGTGGCGCTGGCACAGGGCCTCGACGGCCTGATCGTTTCGAACACCACCATCGCCCGCGGCGATCTGGTTTCGGGCGTCCATGCGCAGGAGACGGGCGGCCTGTCCGGCGCGCCGCTCCTGGCGATGTCGACGGCGGTGCTTGCCGACATCTACCGTCTGACCGGCGGCCGCCTGCCGCTGATCGGCGTCGGTGGCATTTCGAACGGACGCGACGCCTATATGAAGATCCGCGCCGGCGCCTCGCTGCTGCAGCTCTATTCGGCGCTGACCTATGAAGGGCCGGGCCTGATCGCGCGCATCAAGCGCGAACTGGCGGCCTGTCTGGAAGCCGACGGTTTCGCGCATCTGACGGACGCCGTCGGCGCCGATGTGACATAGAAGAAGGAGGGAAAATGCCGAAGCCCGTCATCTATCACAACCCGCGCTGCTCGAAATCGCGCCAGACGCTGGCCTTGCTGGAAGAGCACGGCCATGCTCCGCAGGTGATCGAATATCTGAAGGCGCCGCCTTCGGCCGCCGAGCTGCAGGCGATCCTGAAGAAGCTGAAGATGAAACCGCGCGATCTGATGCGAAAAGGCGAGGACGTCTACAAGTCGCTCGGCCTCGACAACGAGAAACTGACGGACGAAAAACTTCTGCGCGCGATGGTCGAGAACCCGATCCTGATCGAACGCCCGATCGTCGTCATGGGCGCGAAGGCAAGGATCGGCCGGCCGCCCGAAAGCGTGCTCGAACTCTTCTAGATCGCGCGCCGGAGCCGCGGCAGATAGAAGCCGAGCGAGGCGGCGCGCATCAGGTTGAAGCCGGCCAGCGCCGCCCACAGCCCGTGATTGCCGAACGGCAGGAAGAGCCACCACAGCCCCAGAAACAGCAGACTCGAGGCCAGCGCCGCATTGCGCATCTCCGCCCCCCGCGTCGCGCCGATGAAGATGCCGTCGAGCTGGTAGCACCAGACCGAGAGCACCGGCAGCGCCGCCGCCCACAAGAGATAGACCCGGGCGGTGGCGCGCACGCCGTCATCGATGCTGAGAAAATCGATCGCGGCCCCGCCGGCCGCGAAAATCCCGAACGACAACAGCAGCGCGATGCCCGCCGCCCACAAGGTCGAGAGCCGTACCGCGCGGTCGAAATCGGCGCGGTGGCGCGCCCCCACCGCGCGCCCGACCAGCGCTTCGGCGGCCAGCGCGAAACCGTCGAGAAAGAAGGCGCTGACCGTCACGAATTGCAGCAGGATCGAATTGACCGCCAGCGTCAGCGGCCCGGCCTCGGCGCTTTTGGCGGTGAACCAGGCGAAGGAAAGCATCAGCACCACGGTGCGGATCATGATGTCGCGATTGACCGCGATGGTGCGCGCGAGCTGCGCCGCATCCAGCAGGCGCGCCCGCGTCCACTGGCCCGGATAGAACCGCAGATGCCGCGCCGCGACGGCAAGCCCCAGCGCCGCCGCGCAGACTTCGGCGATCAGCGTGCCGGCCGCGATCCCGGCCACGCCCCAGCCGAGCCCCAGCGCCAGCACGATGTTGAAGAAGATGTTGACGAGGTTGAGGAAGACCTGCAGCACCAGCGCCACCTTGGCCCGCCCGAGCCCGATGAACCAGCCGACCAGCGCATAATTGGCGAGCGCCCAGGGCGCGCTCCAGATGCGGATGTCGAAATAGGTCCGCGCCAGCGGTTCGACCTCTGGCCCGCCATCGAGCAGCGCGAAGGCGATTTCGCGGATCGGCCATTGGGCGAGGATCAGCGCCGAACCGACCGCGCCGGCAATCAGCAGCGCCCGTCCGAGCGCGGCGCGGATCTCCGCGCCGTCATTGGCCCCCAGCGCCTGCGCGGTCAGCCCGGTCGTTCCCATGCGCAGAAAGCCGAAGGTCCAGTAGACCAGCGTGAAGATCAGCGCGCCGATGGCAACCGCGCCGATATATTTCGGATCGCCCAGCCGCCCCATCACCGCGGTATCGGCGATCCCCAGCAGCGGCGTCGAAAGATTCGAGATGACGATGGGAACGGCAATCGCCAGCACTGTCCGCTGCGTCACGCGGCTCCCGGTCGGCGCCGCGCTCATGTTCCGGCGGGTTCGTCCGCGGCCTTGAGCAGGAAATGCCCATGTGCGGCCGCGATCGGCCGCGCGCGGTCCTCCTGCCAGGCCTCGGCATGCACGGTGGCGACGCGCCGCCCCTGCTTGGTGATGACGGCCCGGCCATAGGTATCGACCGGTTTGCCCGAGCGCAGATAGTCGATGGTCAGGCCGATCGGCTTCGGCAGCGCGCCGGCGCCGGCCTCAAACGCAAGCTGCGCAATCGCCGTCGTCTCCAGAAACGCGCCGATGACGCCGCCATGCAGCGCCGGCAGCACCGGATTGCCGATCAGCTTCTGCGAGAAATGCAGCACGGTGGTGATCTCGTTGCCGCGCTGGTCGATCGTGATGCCGAGCCAGCGCGCGTAAGGTATCGCCTGCATCAGCGCGTCGATGTCGGGTGCCGGGCGCGCCTCGCTCATGTCGCGCCGCCCTTCTTCTCGGCAAACAGCGCCATCGCCTCGGCGGCCGCTTCCGGCGTCATCGGCATCGGCATGCTGCGATTGGCCGCCAGCATGAAGGTGCCGACACAGGTCGCGATCGGATCGGCCTCGTCTTCGTGATAGGCGGTGCCGCGCACAAAGGCGATATTGGTCGTCACCTTGTAGCAGTGCGTATGCGCCACCAGGTCGAGCTTCGGCGTTGCCGGCTTCATGTAGTCGATGCGCAAGTCGAGCGTCGCGATCGACATCCGCTCCGGCAGCGCCAGCTGCACGGCAATGCCGCAGGCATTGTCGAGCAGCGAGGTGATGACGCCGCCATGAATGACGCCGGTCTCGGGATTGCCAACCAGGTTCTCGGCATAGGGCACGGCGAGCCAGGCCTCGTTGGGCGCTGCATCGACGACGGTCAGCCCCAGCGCCTTGGCATGCGGCACATGCTCGATCAGCACATCCTTCATCAGTTTGATGTGCTCGGGCGTGACCTTGAAATCCGACGCCATGATGTTTCCGGAAAATTGCGTGAGTTTGCGGTGTGTAGCCCTAGTAACGCCACGACCAGCCGCCAAGTCAATTGGCATCTGGGTCATGGGGAGGTTGCATCGGGGGTCCGGCGGGACAACAATGCAGAAGGGGACGGAGAAAAGCGCGCCCATCCGGGCCGGAACGGAGTTCAAGCTGATGCTGGCCCTCGCGGACGGTCTGACCGTTCTGACGGATCTGGAGGCGCTTGCGCCGCCGCTGCCGATGCTGATCGCCTATTGGGAGCGTAAACGCGGCACGCGGATCATGCCGGCGCCTTCCGACATCGACCCGGTCGAGATGCCGCGCCTGCTGCCCTATATCGCCATCGCCGACATCACCTGCGAACCGCTCGACATGCGCTACCGGCTGATGGGAACGCGTCTTGTCGAAATGGGCGGCGTCGACCGCACCGGCACCTCCATTCGCGAAGCGCACAGCGGAGAACGTCTGGCCGAGCGCCTGGCAGCACTGGAGCACCTGCTGGCTTCGCCGGGCCCCGTGGCGCATGGCGGCCATCTCGACTGGCTCGATCGCGGCTATCGCAGGTTCGAATGCGTGCATCTGCCGCTCTCCGCCGACGGGGTGAACGTGACGCGCCTCATTGCCGCCTACGCATTCCCCTGAGGCAACTTCGGCCGGCTGAGTCCGCCGCTCGCCGGAGGGACCTAACTTGTTGAAATCAGGAATATTTTTTCTCCGCCTCGAGCGTTGCAGAAATTGACGTCTGTCGTCATTGGAGTAGATTGAGGCGATTGGCGCGGCGGGGGCGCATCGCCGCGCGCGGGGAGGAATGATGACGACAGTGAAACAGCAGCCGGATGCGGCCGCCGCCGCGCCGGCCGCCAGGCCGCGCGGCAAGCGCGAGCAGACCAAGCACAACAACCGCGAGGCGATCCTCGATGCCGCGCGCAGCGTCTTTGCCGATCTCGGCTATGGCGCCACCTCGGTGCGCGACATCATCCGCAAGACCGGTCTGGCCTCGGGCACCTTCTACAACTACTTCAAGAGCAAGGAAGAGGTCTTCGAGGCGCTGATGGACGACGGCATGCGCCGCATCCGGCCGCGCCTGCGCGCCGAGCGCATCCGCTCGCGCACCTTTGAGGATTTCATCCGCAACGCCTATCGCACCTATTTCGAATATCTGGCGACCGACCGCGACACCTTCCAGGTGATGCGCCGCAATCCCAACACGCTGCGCGTGCGCATGGATTCGCCCGAGATTCTGGCCGGCTTCGAGGAAATCCGCGAATATCTCGAAGAGGACATCCGCAACGGCACGCTGCCGGCGGTCGATTCCGAATATCTGATGGCCGCACTTGTCGGCATCGCCATGGAAATCGGCGACCGCATGCTGCGCCGCCCGGACATGGATGCCGATGCCGCCGCCACCTTCGCCACCCAGCTTGTGCTCAGCGGCTTCCGCGCGCTGCCGCACAAGGGAAATCAGGAACAGGCATGAACATCCAGAAACTGATCGTCCGTACCCTGCTGAAACTGCCCGACGGCGTGCTGATCCGCATGTCGGGCGGCAAGCCCCTGGCGATCGACGGCCGCATCCTCGATGCGCGCATGCAGTTCCTGGCGGCGCAGGGCGCGCGCCAGCCGTCGATCGTGACGCTCGACCCCGTCGCCGCGCGCGCCGGCACCGCAGCCGGCCTCGCGCTGCTCGACGATGCGCCGCGCGCCGGCGTTTCGGTGCGCGCGCTTGAAGTGCCGGGCCCGGCCGGCCCGCTCGCGGCACGCCTCTACACGCCGAAGGGCGCTGCCGGTCCCTTGCCGGGTCTCGTCTTCTTCCATTTCGGCGGCTGCGTCATCGGCGATCTCGACACCTGTCACACCTTCTGCACCATGATCGCCGACATCGCCGGCATCGCCGTGCTGAACGTCGCCTACCGCCTGGCGCCGGAACACAAGTTCCCCGCCGCGGTCGACGATGCCGAGGCCGCATATCGCTGGGCCGAGGCCCATGCGGCCGATCTCGGCATGATCGCCGGCAGGATCGGTGTCGGCGGCGACAGTGCCGGCGGCTATCTCTCGGCCGTCATCGCCCAGCAGGAAAGGCGCGCCGGCCGCCCCGGCCCGGCGCTGCAATTGCTGATCTATCCAGTCACCGACTGGGAATGGCAGGGCGGCTCGATGCAGAGCTGCGCCGATGTCTATCCGCTGACAGCCGAAATCATGGACTGGTTCGCCGGCCTCTATCTCGACAACGAGGCCGAGCGGAAGGACGTCCGCGTCTCGCCGATGAAGGAACCCGATCTGGCGGGCCTGGCGCCGGCCATTGTCGTGACCGCCGGCTTCGATCCGCTGCGCGACCAGGGCCTGGCCTATGCCGACAGGCTGAAGGCAGCCGGCGTCCCCGTCACCTCGCGCTGCGAAGACAGCCTCGCCCACACCTTCACCGCCATGACCGGCGTCGTTCCCGCCGCAAAGGCCGCCTGCGAAAAAATCGCCGAAGATGTAAAGACCGCGCTCCACTGATTCTTCTCCACCCTCCCCTTGTGGGGTGAGGAGCGGTTTGCGTAAGCAAACGAAAAGGTCCGGTGGACCTTTTCGAGCGCCGAACGCCCTGAGCCACGCGAAGGGCAGGGCGCCAACCCTGCGAGTCGTTCTGACACCCGCCCGCCTTGATTCATGCCGTCCCGCCATGCTAATCCCCCATCGTCCTTAGGGGAGTAGCCGCCCTCCGCCGTCATGGCAGAGAGGGGCGGGCGTCAACAGACTCGAGACAATCCATCTCGTGGCGTCCGTGCTCAGCGACAGCTGAATTGGCGAGACCTTTGGCTCATGCGCGCCCCTCTGCCGGGCGGGCGCAATGGGTCATTGTCTCGTCCGGCGCTGGAGTTCGTTCCCTTGGAAGCCTTCCTCGTCTCTCTCGGTGCCGTCGCCATTGCTGAAATCGGCGACAAGACGCAATTGCTCGCCCTCGTCCTGGCGGTGCGCTTTCGCGCGCCGCTGGCCGTCATCGCGGGCATCTTCGTCGCCACGGTCGCAAATCATGCGCTTGCCGCATGGGCCGGAACGCTCGTCGCGGCCTGGCTCACCCCGCAGCTTCTCGCCTGGGTGCTTGGCCTTTCCTTCCTCGCCATGGGGCTCTGGATGCTCGTGCCGGACGAGCCCCCTTCGGAGGATGAAGCGCAGGCAGCATCCCGCTTCGGCCCCTTCCTTGCGACCACGGTGGCCTTCTTCCTGGTCGAGATGGGCGACAAGACGCAGCTCGCGACCGTCGCCCTTGGCGCGCGCTACGAGACGCTCGCCCTTGTCGCGCTCGGCACGACGCTCGGCATGATGGTGGCGAACGTGCCCGTCGTCCTCTTCGGCGAGGCGGCGGCAAAGCGTGTGCCCGCAGCCGCCATGCGCTTCGCGGCCGCCGCGCTTTTCATCGTGCTCGGGCTCGCCGCGCTCGGTTCGGCTTATGCCTACGCATCCTGATCGGAGCGGAGAAACGTGACGAGCATCGGGTTGATGCTCGCCGCTTCCTCGCGCAGCACCCAATGCGTGCCCTCCGCGAGGAACAGCGTGCCGCCGCGCTCGCAAAGATCGATGCTCTTCTTCACCAGCGACACATCCGCAAAATTGTCTTTCTCGCCCCAGACGAGCAGCACCGGCACGTCGATGCGCGCGACAGGCGCCGAAAGATCCTTCTTCAACAGCGCGCGGTACCAGTGGATCATCGAGGTGAGCGCCTTCGGCTCGCTCCATGCGCGGCGATAAGCGTCCCATTCCTCCTTCGCGAAGGCGCCCTCGCGCGCCGACGCTTCCAGCGCCTCGATCAGCGTGTCGAAGTTCTTCCGCCGCATCGCCCATTCGGGGATGCCGCGCAGGCGGAACATCTTCACATAGCGGCTCTTCTTCCGCTGCGCCTTGTCCTCATACATCGCCTGCTTCCACACCGAGGGATGCGGCGCATTGATCATCGCCGCTTTCTCCATATGCTCCGGCCTCGTCGAGCAGAGCCACCAGGCAACGCTGGCGCCCCAGTCGTGCCCGACGACGCGCAGCTTCTCCTCGCCGAAATGCCGTCCGAGGTCGATGACGTCCTGCGCCAGCTCGTCGAGATCGTAGGCCCTCACGCCGCGCGGCTTCCCGCTCAAGCCATAGCCGCGCTGGTCGGGCGCGATCACGCGGAAGCCCGCCTTTGCGAGATCGGGCATCTGGTGGCGCCAGCCGAGGCAATTGTCGGGAAAGCCGTGCAGCAGAAAGACCGGCGGCCCGTCCGCCGGCCCCGTCTCGGCATAATGCAACGCAATCCGGTCGAGATGCGCCACGCCGAAGCGCACCTTCTCCATGCCCTCGATCATCCTGCTCTTCCCTCTCGCGGGCGCCCCGGCTGCTCCCGGGCGCATTCTGCGCGGCCACCGTGGCGAAGTTGGGGCCGCGGCTCTATGCTTGGCGCACACAGCAATTTGCCATAAGCAAAAATTTCCGGGAGTCTCGAAATGCGAACCATGCGTGTGCATGAATTGTCCGACGACATCGGCGTCCTGCGCATGGACGAAATCGATCTGCCGCCACCGGGCAAGGGCGAGCTGCGTCTGCGTCTCAAGGCCTGCTCGATCAACTTCCCCGACATCCTGATGGTGCAGGGCAAATACCAGTTCAAGCCCGAGCTTCCCTTCGCCCCCGGCATGGAAGGGGCGGGCATCGTCGCCGCGGTCGGTGAGGGCGTGACGAAGTTCAAGCCCGGCGACCGCGTCGTCGCCGGCCTGCGCATCGGCGGCTTCGCCGAGGAAGTCAACGTGCCGGAAACCGCCTGCCGCCCGATCCCCGGCAGCATGGATTTTGCCGAGGCCGCCGCCTATCCGGCCGCTTACCTCACGGCTTATGTCGCGCTCACCTGCCGCGGTCATTTGCAACCGGGCGAAACCCTGCTGGTGCACGGGGCGACCGGCGGCGTCGGCCTCGCCGCCGTCGAAATGGGCAAGCTGCTCGGCGCCACCGTCATCGCGACCTCGGCGTCGGATGAAAAGCTGAAGGTCGTGAAGGCGCGCGGCGCCGATCACGTCCTGAACGTGACAAGGGGTTTTCGCGAACAGGTCAAGGAACTGACGGAGGGCCGGGGCGCCGACGTGATCTACGATCCGGTCGGCGGCGACATCTTCGACGAAAGCATCCGCTGCATCGCCTGGAACGGCCGCCTGCTGATCATTGGCTTCACCAGCGGCCGCATCCCCACCGTTTCGGTCAACATGCCGCTGATCAAGGGCTTCTCGGTCATCGGCGTCCGCGCCGGCGAATACGGACGCCGCGACCCGGAAGCCGGCCGCGCCAATATCGAAGCCATCGACCGCCTCGCCGCCGAAGGCAAGATCAAACCCCACATCTGCGCCCGCTTCCCGCTGGAGCGCGCCGTCGACGCGATGCGCATGCTTCAGGAACGCAAGGTCGTCGGCAAGGTCGTCATCGAGATGTGAACAGGAAGAAGGATCTCACGCGAAAGCGCGAGGACGCGAAGGGAAGAATTTTTCACGCGGAGACGCGGAGGCGCGGAGAAGAGAAGAAAAATCGCGCGAAGCTGCGAAGACACGAAAAGTTATTGAAGAATGATTGCGCCTGCGGCGCGAAGAATCCTCCGGCGCGAAGCGCCAGTAAATCTTTGCTGCTCCTGCATGATCAGTCCAATTTCCCCCCTTCGTACATGTCTGCACTTCCTTCTCTTCTCCGCGCCTCCGCGCCTCCGCGTCTCCGCGTGCAAAAATCTTCTTCCCTTAAACGCTCCGTTGCGCCTTGTCCTTGTCGTTGGCGCTGCGGATCATTTCGCGCATCTTGGCCCAGTCGTCGTCGCTGAGCTTCGACAGCCGCGAGAAGTTTCCGCCGCTGGCCGAATAGCCCGCGCCGTCGATGGCGATGGTCTGACCGGTCAGATATTCGCAGCCATCCGCCATCAGGAAGGTCGCCAGGTTTTTCAATTCGTCCATCTCGCCGACGCGCCCCATCGGAATGCCCTCACGCGAGCCCTCGCCATCGGTCGACTGGCCGGGCGAAAGCCGCGCCCAGGCGCCTTCGGTCGGGAAGGGTCCCGGCGCGATGGCGTTGAGGCGGATGCCATAGGGGCCCCATTCGGCGGCGAGCGACTTGGTCATGATGTTGATGCCGGCCTTCGACATCGCCGACGGCACGGTGAACGGCCCGCCATTCCAGATCCATGTCGTCAGGATCGAGATCACGCTGCCCTTGACCTTGTCTTCGATCCAGCGCCGCCCGATCGCATGCGTCACATAAAAGGAACCGTGAAAAACGATATTGGCGATGGCGTCGAAGCCGCGCGGCGAAAGGTCCTTGGTCGGTGAAATGAAATTGCCGGCCGCATTGTTGACGAGCCCGGTCAGCGGCCCGCCATCGGCCCAGATTTCGCCCACCATGTCGTCGACGGCCTGCGCGACGCGAATATCGACGCTATGCGTTTTGACCGAACCGCCATGTTTCCCCATCAGCGCCTTGGCCGTCTCGTCGAGCACATTCTTGCGCCGTCCGCAGATATAGACCTCCGCCCCGAGCCGCAGATAATCCTCGGCCATTTCCTTGCCGAGCCCGGTGCCGCCGCCGGTCACCAGAATGCGCTTGCCCGCCAAAAGCCCGTCGCGAAACATCGTAGCCATCTCGTCCACCCGCATGTTTGTTTGGGGGGAGATTAGCTTTTCAGGCCCGCCCCGTCTCACCTTTCGGCATGACGCAAGGGAAGGCGTATGCACCTGCCGCACAACTTGCCGTCCCACCCTCCCCTTGGGGGCTACGGCATTCACACATCCGATTCGAAGGTCGAAAAATCAAAGGCTTAGCAGTACCCGAGGACACATCTCGAATAATGACGCCTTTGCATGATTGCATTGAAATAACTCGCATCTCTTGGCCGTTGGCGAACGGTACGAATCAATTCCGTGAATGCCGTAGCCCCTTGGGGGAGGGTCGAAATTTGCGAAGCAGATTTCGGGGCGGGGTCGCGGCCTGTCGGCGATAGAAGTCGTCAGCGAAGGGGCCGCTTGCAGCGCCTTCCCCTCACTCCCGCTTCCCGCGCTCCGTCATCACCGACCACAGCCGGACGATGATGAAGATCGGCACCACGACGATGGCGCCCAGCACCAGATATTGCAGCGACCAGTCGAGAGCGTCGAAGCCCATCTCCCAGACCCGGATCACCGTGTCGAGAAAGTCGCGCCAGAGGTCGATCGGCTTGATGCCGAGAATGGCCAGCACGATGCCGACCGCGATCGAGGCGACCGCGAGCTTGAAGATGGTGGCCAGCACCGGCCCGCCGAAAAAACGATCCATGTCGAAAATCCGTCCTTGTGACGCCGCGTCCCCCGGGCCTCAGTCCTTGCCAGTGTAGACCGTCCGCGCGGGGAAGGGGATGGTGATTCCCTCGCTGTCGAAACGCTCCTTGACCCGCCGCGTCAGGTCGAACTTGAACGGCCAGTAGTCGCTCGTCATTGTCCAGGCCCGCGCGGTGATGTTGACCGAACTGTCGCCCAGGCTGCCGACGCCGAGAAAGGGTTCGGGCTCCTTGAGGCAGCGCGGATCGGCCTCGAATTCGGCCCGGATCGCGTCCATCGCCTTGCCGATATCGTCGGCATAGGAAATGCCGAAGGAAAAATCGACCCGCCGCGTCGGATGGAACGAGAAGTTGCGCACCGCCTGGCCCCAGATCTGGCTGTTGGGCACGAAGATCTGCACATTGTCGGGCGTCGTCAGTTCGGTGGTGAAGAGCGACAGCAGCTTGACCGTGCCCGCAATGCCGCCGATCTCGACATAATGCCCGGCGCGGAACGGCCGGAAGATCAGCAGCATCACACCGGCCGCCACATTCGACAGCGTGCCCTGCAACGCCAGACCGACCGCAAGGCCGGCGGCGCCCAGCAGCGCGATCAGGCTGGCCGTCTGCACGCCGAATTTCGCCAGTACGGCCAGCAGCGTGAAGATCAGCACCAGATAGCGCACCATCGTGCCGAAGAAATTCTGCAGCATCTCGTCGATGCCGGGAATCCGCGCAATGCCGGCAATCGTCCACACCCGCGCCTTGCCGGCAAACCAGAAACCGGCAATCAGGATCACGATGGCCGAAATCATTGCCAGCCCGTGTTCGACAAGCGTCGGCAGCAAAAGGTCGAGCTGTTCGCGAAGCGCGGGCGGCAATTGATCGAACATCGGGCGGGAGCTCCATTGTGGTGGGATCGTCAAGTCTCCCATGATGCCCCGCCGATTTGAAGCCCCGCGACGGCCCCGGAGGTTTCATGGGCGGTTTCGTTCCGACGAATTTCTGGAGATGGCCTTTAAATGGGGATCGAGCGCATCGCTGACAATTGGGGATATCTTCCGGATCGTGAAAAAACAACCTCAGTCGCTGCCACCGGCGGCGCGTCCGAGGCCGTGTGGGTTGAGCACCTCGATCGCGCCGTAGCGCAGCCGGATCAGACCGCGCGTTTGCAGCGACTGCAGGGCGCGATGCACGGTCTTGCGTTCGAGTCCGGTCATCTCGCCAAGCTGGGCCTGGGTCACCGGCACATGGTGTCCATATGCGCCGCTCGTTCGCGAGACGAGCCCATGCAGGCGCGCGGCGACGCGGATGGCGGGCGGCAGCGCGAGAATATCGGCGACGATACGCACCATGTCCTGCATTTGCTCCAGGTTCAGCGCGGTGAAGGATAGCCATGCGTCGGGAAATTCGGTGACGAAGCGCGTCAGCACGCCGCGCGGAACGGCAAGCGCCCGGACCGGCCCGGCCGCGACCGCCGTTACGAGCCGATGCGTTTGCGGAAGCAAACCCACCTGACCGAACCATCTGCCGGGCCCCGCCAGGTCGATCAGCACGGTGCCCTTGTCCGCCACGGCGGCGAACAGGTGAACGCCGCCGTCGAAAATGGCGAAAAGGCCGCCCGCCTCATCCTCGGTCCCGTAGAGCCAGTCGCCATCGGAAAATGACATCTCGACGGATCGTTCGAGCAGCCGCCGCCGGAATCCGGCCGGCTGGCGGGCAAACCAGCCTGCAGGCGCGGCGGCGATCAGCCGCTTCTCGGTTGCATCGGAAACCATGCTCAAATGTACCTGTAGGGACAATTCACTTCAATGGCCGGCATTAGCTTCCGCTTCGCCGGGGCAGGTGCGTCGGCGCGGAGCCGCCCGCTTCGGGAAAACGCAGGAGCATGAAATGACGAACAGCATGAGGAAGTCGGTGTTTCTGGCAGCCGGTCTCGCAGCCGCTGCCATGATGTTGGGCAGTGCCGCCGCTTCGCCGGCGGTTCCCTTCGACAAGAGCGAGATACAGGCGGCGGCCGACGAGGCCTATGCCTACTTCTATCCGCTCATCACGATGGATGTGACGCGTGCGGTGATGACCAATCTGCCGGCAGGCACGGTTGAAGGGGTTGGTCCGGTCAATGCCTTCCACCACCGTCGCAGCTACCCGGACGCCGCCTCGCGCACGGTTGTCCGCCCGAATTTCGATACGCTCTATTCGCTGGCCTGGCTCGATCTGCGCGACGGGCCGGTGATCGTCTCGATGCCCGACACTGGCGGGCGCTACTACATCCTGCCCTTCTACGACATGTGGACGGAGGTCTTCGCGGCGCCGGGCTGGCGCACCAGCGGCACCGGCCCCGCAAACTGGGGCGTCGTTCCCCCCGGCTGGCAGGGCAAGCTCCCCGATGGCGTCCGGCGGATCGACGCGCCGACCGCGGATGTGTGGATTATCGGCCGTATACAGACGAACGGCCCCGCCGACTACGCGAACGTGCACGCCATTCAGGACCGGATGGCGGTCGTCCCGATGGCGCAATGGGGTTCGCCCGAACGCCACCCCGCGGCGCCGGCGGCCGATAGCGGCGTCGACATGACGACCGATCCGCTGAAACAGGTGCACGACATGCCGGCCGCGGCCTATTTCGCCCGGGCCGGAAAGCTTCTCGAAATGCACGCGCCGCATCCGACCGACTGGGCCGCTCTGGAGCGCATGCGGCGGCTCGGTCTCGAAGCCGGCAAGCCCTTCGACATCGCCGCGCTCGACCCGGCGGCGCGTACCGCGCTTGAGGCCGCGCCGGGCCGGGTGCAGACGCTGATGAAAGGCGTCACGGCAAGCATCGGCGAGACCCGCAATGGCTGGCTGATCGGCCGCTCGGGTTTCGGTGTCTACGGCAACGACTATCTGAAACGCGCGATCGTCACCATGATCGGTCTCGGCGCCCTGTCGCCGGAGGACGCCGTATATCCCATGAACCTCGCCGACGCGGCGGGACAGCCGCTGATGGGCGGCCAGGACTATGTGCTGCATTTCGGCAAGGACGAACTTCCGCCGGCGAACGCTTTCTGGTCGTTGACGATGTATGACGAGGAGGGCTTTCAGGTCGCCAATCCGCTCAACCGTTTCGCCATCGGCGACAGGGACGCATTGACCTTCAACGCCCACGGCTCGCTCGACATCTACCTGCAGCACGAAAGCCCGGGCAAGGCGCGGGAGTCGAACTGGCTGCCCGCACCGGCAAGCGGCAAGCTCGGCGTCACCATGCGGCTCTTCGCGCCCGCGCCCGAGGCGGTTGACGGGCGGTGGGTGCCGCCCGCGATCGAGCGCGTCCGGTAGCGCTGCCGCGCTGCGGCGGCGAAAGAGGGAGCGCCTCCGCTGGGCGAGGGTGGAAGGCGGCGCTGTGGAGGCGCCGCCTTTTCGTCCTCCCCCAATCGCCGCGCAGCCTGCTAACCTCCCGCCATGACTGCCCCGCTCCCCGTGCAAGCGCCCGCTGCGCTGCCGCCCGCCTTCGCCCGCTGGTTCGCCGCCCGTGGCTGGCGCCCGCGCGCCCATCAGCTGGCGTTGCTCGATCTTGCCCGCGCGCAAAAATCGGTCCTGCTGATCGCGCCCACAGGCGCCGGCAAGACGCTGGCAGGCTTTCTGCCGAGCCTCGTCGATCTCGTCGAAAATCCGCCAGCCGTGCCGGCGCTGCACACGCTCTATATCTCGCCCTTGAAGGCGCTCGCCGTCGACGTCAAGCGCAACCTCGAAATCCCGCTCGCCGAAATGGGCCTCGGCATCGCCATCGAAACCCGCACCGGCGACACGCCGCAGAACCGCCGCCTGCGCCAGCGCCACACGCCGCCCTCGATCCTGATGACGACGCCGGAACAACTGGCGCTGCTGCTCTCCTACACCGACGCGCCGAAATTCTTCGGCGCGCTTTCCTGCATCGTCCTCGACGAACTGCACGCATTGGCCAATTCGAAGCGCGGCGATCTCCTGTCGCTCGGTCTCGCGCGGCTGGCGCGTCTGGCCCCCGCCGCTCGCCGCGTCGGCCTCTCGGCCACCGTCGCCGAGCCCGATGCACTCCGCCGCTATCTGCTGCCGCAACCGGCGGAAGGCGAAAGCCTCGCCGACATCGTCGTCGCGCCCCCCGGCGCCGCGCCGGAGATCGGCATCGTCGCCACCGGCCTGCCGGACGAGGAGGGCGGCGAGGCGCGCATTCCCTGGTCGGGTCATTCGGCGCGCCACGCGCTCCCCGCCGTCTATGAGGCGATCCGCGCAAACCGCATCGTGCTGGTCTTCGTCAACACGCGCAGCCAGGCCGAATTCGTCTTTCAGGAACTCTGGCGCTTGAACGACGACGCGCTCCCCATCGCGCTCCATCATGGTTCGCTCGCCGCCGAAGCCCGCCGCAAGGTCGAGGCCGCCATGTCGGCGGGGAGCCTGCGCGCCGTCGTCTGTACCTCTACCCTCGATCTCGGCATCGACTGGGGCGAGGTCGATCTCGTCGTCAACATGGGCGCCCCGAAAGGCGCCAGCCGCTTGCTGCAGCGCATCGGCCGCGCCAATCACCGCCTCGACGAGCCCTCGCGTGCGCTGCTGGTGCCGGCCAACCGTTTCGAGGTGCTCGAATGCGAGGCCGCCCGCGCCGCCGCGCTGGAAGGCGCGCAGGACGGCATGATCGCGCGCACCGGCGCGCTCGACGTGCTGGCGCAGCACATTCTGGGCTGCGCCTGTTCCGCCCCCTTCGACCCGGACGATCTCTATGCGGAAGTCCGTTCCGCCGCGCCCTACCGCGCGCTGACACGCGAAGATTTCATGAAGGTGGTCGATTTCGTCGCCACCGGCGGCTACGCGCTGAAAACCTATGACCGCTTCGCCCGCCTGCGTCCCAACGCGAAACTCGAGGGCGACATGCGCCTGCGCGCGTCCTCGCCTTCCGTCATCCAGCAATACCGCATGAATGTCGGCACCATCGTCGAGGCGCCGATGCTGAAGGTGCGCATGATCAGGCGCGGCGGACGCCGCCCCGTCGGCGGCATGGGCGGGCGCTATCTCGGCGAGATCGAGGAATATTTCATCGACCAGCTTTCGCCCGGCGACACCTTCCTCTTCGCCGGCCACATATTGCGTTTCGAAGGTCTCGCCGAAACCGAGGCCCTGGTCACGAAGTCGAACGATCCGTCGCCCATGATCCCGTCCTACTATGGCGGCAAGTTTCCGCTCTCGACCTATCTGGCCGCCCGCGTCCGCCGCATGCTGGCGCACAAGGCGGAGTGGCGGCACCTGCCGCCGCAGGTCCGCGAATGGCTCGAAATGCAGAGCTGGCGTTCTGTGCTCCCCGGCGAAGACAATCTGCTGGTCGAGTGCTTCCCGCGCGGCGACAAGTTCTATCTCGTCTGCTACCCCTTCGAGGGCCGCCTCGCGCATCAGACGCTCGGCATGCTGCTGACCCGCCGCCTCGACCGCGCTGGCGCGCGTCCCATGGGCTTTGTCGCGTCGGAATATGCGCTGGCGATCTGGTGCCTGCGCGATCCGGGCCTGATGCATCAGCGCCACGAATTGCCGCTCGGCGAATTGTTCGCCGAGGACATGCTGGGCGACGATCTCGATGCCTGGCTCGCCGAATCGAGCCTGCTGAAGCGCACCTTCCGCGATTGCGCGATCATTTCCGGTCTCATCGAGCGCCGCTATCCCGGTCAGGAGAAGACCGGCCGCCAGGTCACCTTCTCCTCCGATCTCATATATAATGTGCTGCGCGAGCACGAACCCGATCACATCCTCTTGCGCGCCACCTATAATGACGCCGCTTCGGGCCTGCTCGACATCGCCCGCGTCGCCGACATGCTGAAACGCATTCGGGGCCGCATCGTCCTGAAACGCCTCGACCGCGTCTCGCCGCTCGCCGTCCCCGTCCTGCTCGACATCGGCAAGGTCCAGGTCGACGGCGAAGCCAACGAGGCCCTGCTTTCCGAAGCGGCCGACAAACTGATAGAAGAGGCGACAAGGCTGGTGTGAACTTCCACCCTCCCCTTGGGGAGGGTCAAACGGTCGAAGACCGTTTGGGGCGGGGGCGCAGCATCGCGTCTAGAAACGGAAGCCGGATGCAAACTCTGAAAGAAAAACCCATCCACCTCGAAACGCATCCCGCGCTCACCGTCTGCGGTGTCGCCTTCGACCTGACGCCGGAAGGCGCTGCATGGCTCGCCGCCGAGCGCCTGCTGGTCGTCGCCGATCTCCATCTCGAAAAAGGGTCGGCCTATGCCGCCCGCGGTCAGCCGCTGCCGCCTTACGACACCCGCGCGACGCTCGCCCGCCTCGAAAATCTGATCGCCCGCTTCCGTCCGCGCGCCGTCGTCGCGCTGGGCGACAGTTTCCACGACCGCGCCGCCGCCTCACGCATGGACGCGAGCGACGCCGCACATCTGACGCGGCTTGCAAAAAATCTCGACTGGGTCTGGATTTCGGGCAATCACGATCCGGTCCCCCCGCGCGAATTCGGCGGCACCGTCATGGCGGAGCTTCGCCTCGGCCCGCTGACCTTCCGTCACGAACCGAGGCCCGCGCCCGCCATTGGCGAGATTGCCGGCCATCTGCATCCATGCGCCGCCGTCCGCGTCCGCGGTCGCCGTCTGCGCCGCCGCTGCTACGCCTCCGACGGCACGCGCATGGTCCTGCCGGCCTTCGGCGCCTATGCCGGCGGCCTCAATGTGCTCGACAGGGCCTGGGACGGCCTCTTTCCGGGTCTCGATTTTCATGCCTGGATGATGGGCGGCCGCACTGTCGTGCCCGTCGCCGCCCGCCGCCTCGAGGCGGATTGATCCGCAGGCGGAAGGAAAAACCGCACTTGTCCCCGATTTGAGGGATAAACCCGGGGATAACCCCGGGGATTAAAAATCTTGTCCCCGGGTTTATCGGCGCCCCGGACCCCGATTGTGACAGTTTTGTGACAGTTGCGTGACAGAGGGGGGGTCCGCTGTCCTATCCGAACGTCGCCAGCACCGGAAAAGTCTCCAGCAGGAAGATCGCGATCCGCTCGAACGAACCCATGATCATCAGCGTTCCGGTTGCCGCCAGCAGCAGCCCGGCCGTCATCTCGACCTTGCGCATATGGCGGCGGAAGCCCGCCGCGAAGGACAGGAATCCGCGTACGGCAAAAGCCGCCGCGAAGAAGGGAATGCCGAGTCCCAGCGAATAGACGGTGAGCAGCGCCGCGCCCGCCTGCAGACTTTCCTGCGCCGCCGCGATCGTCAGGATCGTCGCGAGGATCGGACCGATGCAGGGCGTCCATCCGAAAGCGAAGGCAAGTCCCAGCAGGTAGGGACTGCCGAACTGCATCAGCGGACTGCGCGCAACCGCGCCATTGCCGGCGATGTGAAAACGCATGTCGCGATCGAGCAGCGCGATGCGAAAAAGACCCATGTAATGCAGGCCGAACACGACGATGACGGCGCCGGCGATCTGCGACAGCACGATCTTGTTCGACATGATGAAGGGATTGATCGCCGACGCGCTGGCACCGAGCGCGACGAAGATCGTCGTGAAGCCGAGCACGAATCCGATGGCGCCCAGCGCCACGCGCTGCGTCAGCCCTTCCGACGCCAGCGGCTTTCCTTCCGCGTCCTCGCGCGTCAGTTCCTCGAGCGACGTGCCGGCGATGAAGCAGAGATAGGCCGGCACCAGCGGCAGCACGCAGGGCGAGAGAAAACTGATGAGGCCGCCCGCGGCGGCGGCAAGATATCCGATCTCCATCAACGTCGTCCCATGATCGCCGAAGCGAGCCAGCCGGCAAGGGCGGCGCCCAGCACCGCCAGCAAGCCATAAAGGATCGGATCGCTGTGCGCCATGCGGTAAATGAGCCGCTCGATGCCGCGCTTGTCGATATAGAGCGGCGACGAAATCGTGTCGACCACGACGCCGTCCTGAAACAGATAGACTTTCGCGGTGTAGAGCCCGACCGGCACATTGGCGGGAATGTCGACCGTCGCGCGGAACAACGTCTGGCCGAGAAAGGTCACGCCGCCCGGCACATTGGCAAAAAGCCGTTCGCGCTGGCGATTGCGGATCAGCGCCTTCCAGAAGGCGGTTTCCTGTTCCGGCATCAGCACCTGCGCGGTGCCGTCGATCGCGCGTGCTTCGGCCGGCCCCGGATCGATGCTGTCGATCCCGATGCGCAGTGCTTTCAGCGTTTCGGCCGGTGCGGTCACTTCCAGCGGACGCGTGCTGGCAATGGCGTAATAGCCCGGAACGTCCGGATAGGTCACCGAATCGTGATTGACCCAAATGCCACCGACCCTTTCCTTCCGCCGCACCATGGCGGGTGCATTCGGTCCTTGCACCACAACGACGACGTCGCGGTTGAGCGCGCGCGCGCCGGGCGTTCGCGCTTCCACAGCGCCGAAGAGAAGAATCTGCGTGCCGGTGAAATTGGAACGGATGGCGATCTGGTGTTCGGAAAGATCGGTCACGAGTTGGTCCGCGCGCGCGGCGCCGGCCGCCAGCAGCAGGACCACCAGCGCCAGCATGGCGCGATATGTCGGCAGACCGGTCATCTGTGCGGCACCACATCGACAACGGAATAGATGTCGTCGGGCGTCGTCACCAGGTCGAAACCGAGGCGAAGCCCGATCAGCAGCAGGATGGCGGCCAGCAGCGCGCGCAACTGTTCGGCCGGCAGCTTTTCGGCCGCGCGCACGCCGTACTGCGCACCGATCACGCCGCCGATCACCAGCAGGAAGCCGAGCACGATATCGACCGCGAAATTGGTATAGGCATGCATGACGCCGGTCAGAGCCGTCACGAAGACGATCTGGAAGAACGAGGTGCCGATCACGACATTGGTCGGCATTCTGAGCAGATAGATCATCGCCGGGATCATGATGAAGCCGCCGCCGACGCCCATGATTGCCGACAAGGCGCCGACGAAATAGCCGACAAGGATCGGCGGGATGACGCTGATATAGAGCTTCGAGCGGCGGAACCGCATCTTGAAGGGCAGGCCGTGAATCCAGCTGTGATGACCGCCGCGTCGTGTGGGCTGGGCGCCGCCGCGCGCCGCGCGGATCGCGCGTACGCTTTCGACCATCATCATCAGGCCGATGACGCTGAGAAAGATCACATAGACCAGCGAGATCACCAGGTCGATCTGGCCGATGCGCGTCAGCAGCCGGAACAGAAAGATGCCGCTGACCGAGCCGACCACGCCGCCCGCAAGCAGGATCCCGCCCATCTTGAAGTCGATCGATTTGCGCGTGAAATGCGCCAGCGCGCCGGTGACCGACGAGGCCACGACCTGGGTCGACTGCGTGCCGACCGCGACCGCCGGCGGAATGCCGAGAAAGATCAGCAGCGGCGTCATCAGGAAACCGCCGCCGACACCGAACATGCCGGACAGGAAACCGACCGCACCGCCCATGGCGAGAATGGTCAGCACATTGACCGGCATCTCGGCGATCGGAAGATAAATCTGCATGGCGCGGCGCGACTCCGGCAACCGGAACCCGCCCCGAAACGAAGCAGGGACGGAACGACGGATGCAGATTTGGGTAACACGTCCGGCGGGGAATTCCTAGGCAAACCGGCCCGGAAACGGCTCAGCCGAAGCGAGCCTCGAGCGCCGTCAGAGTCTCGGGTGTCACGGTCCCGGTCGCCTGAAGACCTTCGGTGATCTGGTAGTTGAGGATGGCGTCGCGCGTGCGCGGTCCCATCAGCCCGTCGGGCGAACCGGCGTCATAGCCGAGCCGGTTGAGCAGCGCCTGTGTCCGCGCGATGGCATCCCGCGCCGGAAGCGCGCCACTGTCGAGCGCCGACACGTCCCAGCTCTTCAGCGAGCTGATATCGCCATTGGCAAGCGGCGCCGGCGTGCGGGCGCGCCAGGTCTCGGCGGCGACTTTCGCCTTGGCGAGTTCGGCGGCATCCATTGTCGCGGCCAGCGCATCGCGCTTGGCCGCCGCGCCCTTGTCACCGCCCTTGGCGGCGATGGCGAGCCATTTGTAGGCTTCGGCGGTGTTCTTCTCGATGCCGAGGCCGCGTTCGTTGAGCACGGCCAGATTGTACTGGCTGTCGCCCAGGCCGTAATTGGCGGCGGCCTCGAACCACTTGGCGGCGGTGGCGAAGTCCTGCGCCGTGCCGCGCCCTTCGGCATGAATGACGGCGAGATTGTGCATCGCCTTGACGTTGCCGCTCTCGGCCGCCTGCGTGTAGAGCGCGCGGGCCTTGGCGTCGTCCTGCGCTACGCCGCGGCCTTTTTCATACTGCGTCGCGAGCCTGTATTGCGCGATGGCAAGGCCCTGGCCGGCGGCGCGCTCGAACCATTCGGCGGCCTGTGTCATGTCCTGCGTGACGCCTTCGCCGGTCGCGTAGCGCTGCCCGACCTCGTATTGCGCGGCAGCGTCCCCGGCGGCCGCGGCCTCCATCAGCGTCAGGCGCACCGGTTCGACCGGTGCGGTCTCGACGGGCTTGGCGGGTGCGGGTGTCAGCGGTGCCGCCGGCGTCAAAGTCGCCCGTCCGGCCGGCTGCGCGGTCGCTGGCGCGGGGGCCGGCTTCGCTTGCGGAACCAGTGCCTCGTCGGTCGTCACCGGTTGATCGGCACGCGGCGTGGTGGATGCCGGTGCTGCAGCGTCGTTCGCCACGGCGCCGGCATCCTCCGGACTGGCCTCCGGAATTGTTTCTGCGACGGAAGTACCTTCAGTGCCGAGCACGGAAGGTTGCGCGCCGCCCTGTTCGGTCGATACAGCAGGCTGCTGCGCAAGACGCGGCGTGACACCATCCTTCAGCATCACATAGGCGCCGGCCATTACGGCCAGCAGCACGAAGCTTGCCGCCAGGCCGGCGACGAGCTTGCGCCGTCCGCCGGCTTGATCTTCGGCCGAGAACCGTGCCGGCGACTCGGCATAGCCCGGTGCGGGCGGTGTTGTGTAATAGGGCTCCTGCCGCGGTGCGGCACCGCCTTGCGCGGCGGCCTGGGCGGCGCGGCGTGCGGCGGCGAGAAAATCATTGGCGGCACGCTGCCCGGCATTCTCGATTGGCGGCGGTGCCGGGTCGGGCGGAATGACGCCGTCGTCGACCGGCTGGCGCATTTCGGCGTCGCCGGTCTGGTCGTCCGTCGCAAAGGGCGGCGCATCGTCCTCATAGGGAGCATCGACCGGCGGCGGCGCCGAGACGCTCGGTGCGGCGGCGCGCCCCCAGTCGCTGGCATTGAGGGCCGGGCCGAGATTGCTGCCCATCGCCGGATTGATCATCGGCGGGGCGTCGAATTGCGGCATCGGGAAGCCGGGACCGGTTGGCGCAAAGCCCGCTGCCACGCCGCCCGCATTGAGCTGCGGCGAAAGCGTCGCCTGCTTCACGGCCTTGGTCTCGCGTTCGAGTTGGCCGAGACGGCTCGTCATCTTCTCGATCATCGACTGCAGCGACGTCAGCGCCTCGCGGTCGCGGCTGTCGGTTGCGGTCAGGTTTTCGCTGATGCCGGCAATCGCCTGCTCGACCGTCTGCGCGGCCTGCATCGTCAGCTGTTCATTATGTTCGAGGCGTTGCGCCATCTGTTCGAGGCGCTGTGCCAGCGCCTGTGGAATCTCGTGGCGATGCGCATTGTCGAGATCTTCGAGCTTGCGGGCGATGCCGCTGACGCTCGTCTCGAAGATCTTCGCGGTCTCGTCGCTGCGCAGCTCGGCGCGTTCCAGCCGCTGTGCCATCTGCTCGAGGTTCTTCTGAAGCCGGTCGATGGCCGCGCGCTGGTTCTCGGCCTGGGATCGCTCCTCGATGGCCTTCAGCGCGGCGTCCACGGCTTGCGGCGCGATGCCGGAAACGCCATGTTCCATCTTTTCCATGCGCGTCGCGAGCTGCATCAGCGCATCCTCAAGCGCGCGGGCGCGCTTCTTGGCTTCCTCGCGTTCGGATTCTTCCTCCGCCGTTTCGATGCGGTCGGAGAGCGAGGCGAGCGACTGGCGGATTTCGGTCAGCGTGTCGTCGGTGCGCCGCTCGGTCTGGTCGAGATGATCGACGACCGCGTTGACGGCTTTCTCGAGTGTCTGGATCGTGCGCGCATCCTCAGGTCGCAGGCCGCCGCCGCGCGCGCGTTCGGCGCGTTCCATGCGCTCGTGCAACTGCTGCAGCTTCCGCTCGAGCGGATCCAGCGACCGTGCGTCGGAGGTGCGGGCTTCTGAATATCTGTCGTCCATGTCGTGCTCCGACTGGTCGATGCGCTGGGCGAGATGCCCTACCGTCGCTTCGAGCCTGCGCGTCATTTCCGCAGTGCGGCGTTCGCTGTTCTCGACCCGCTGCACCACCTCGCGCACCGCTTCGGCCACCGGAGCGAGATCGACCCCGGACGCAGGTTTGGGTTCGGACGGCGCGGCCTGCGGCGCTGCCTGGGACGGCGGCGCGTAGGTGTTTCGGTAGGACTCCGGAGCAGGCCCCTCGGCGCCCACTTCATCCGTCCCCGTCTCCATGATGACCTGGTTGAGCCACGCGCCGAGCGTCACGCCCGCCCGCCGGGCGGCCTGTTTCGCGGCCTCGCGCGCCTCGGGCTCTATGCCCTTGACGCTCCATGGAACCCCCGGTCTCATCCGAATCACTATGCCCGTTAACCCTCGGGGCAGTATAAACCGCGCTATCTGGTATTACGAAGGCGCGCTGCCCCAAAACCTTGTAGCGGTTGCGCTTGCACCGGCCGACATGTGAATGCAGACCGGCAACCTCACTCATAAAGCGCCAACCTAGGTAAAGACCGGGTTAACGGGTGCCTCATTTCGGCATTCCGGGTCTCAGCCGACGGAATAACCGTTGCGCAGGGCGAGCATTTCGACATCGCTCCATTTCGACCACTGGCGGGCCCTGTCGAGCGCCGCGCCATAGGAGGCCGCCACGCGGCTCGCCAGGTCGCTGCCTTGCGCCAGTTCGGCGAGCACAGCCCGCGCGGCCTCGGCCATCGCCGCGGCGACCGGTTCGGGCCATCGCCGCAGCTCGGTGCCGCCGGCTGCCACCAGCCGCGCAAAGGCATCGGCGTTGTGAAAGGTGAAATCGGCCAGCGTCTCGGCGGCGCTGGCCATGGCCGCGCCGCGCACGATTTCCTGCAGCTCGGGCGCAAGCGCATCGAACCGGGCCTTGTTGACCATCAGTTCGAGCGCGGGCCCTGCCTCATGGAAAGCCGGGAGATAATAGTAGCGCGCGGCCTTGTTGAGCCCGAACGCCATGTCGTTCCATGGCCCCACCCATTCGGCGGCATCGATCGTGTTGTTCTTCATCGCGGTGAAGATCTCGCCGGGCGGCGTCAGCACGACGCTGACGCCGAGCCGCCGCATCACCTCGCCGCCAAGCCCCGCAATACGGAACCTCAGGCCCTTGAGATCGTCGAGCGTGTTGACCTCCCGGGCGAACCAGCCGCCGGCCTGCACGCCACTCGACCCGGCGTAAAAGGGCAGAACCCCGAACGGTGCATAGGCCTCCTCCCACAGGGCCTGGCCGCCGCCGAACTGCAGCCAGCCGGCCATTTCGGGTGCCATCAGGCCAAAGGGGACGCCGGTGAAATAGTGGAAGACCGGATTCTTGCCCTGCCAGTAATAGGGGCTGCCATGGCCCATTTCGCAGATGCCTTGCGACACCGCGTCGAAGACTTCGAAGGGCGGCACAAGCTCGCCCGCACCGAAAAGCTTGACCGTCAGCCGCCCACCCGACATCGCGCCGATCCGGTCGGCAAGCCGTTGCGCGTTGACGCCGACACCCGGCGCACCGTTGGGCCAGCTGGTCGCCATCTTCCACTCGATGGCATTGTCGGCGCGCGCCTGGCGGGCCAGTGCCGGCATGGCAAGCGCGCCGGCCGCCGCGCCGCCGATGAATTGTCTGCGTTTCATGATTCCATGCCCTCAGGGGATTCGATGCGGCGAGCATGTCATCTGCGGGTCGTTTCCGGCAATGCTGTCGGGCGCGGCTTCAGTCACCGGCATAGACCTGCACGGCGATGATCCGTGTGCCGGTCCGTGCGACGCCGACACCGCTGCGGGTCGCCGCCGCCGATTGCATGATGCGCCGGTGTTGCGGGCTCCGTGACCACCCTTCGACGATCGCCATGGCCAGCGCCGCATCGCTTGTGGCGGCATAGCCCGCGCCGTCCAGTCTGTGGATGTTCTCCGACAGGCTGGCGCTGAAATCAGGATCGACGGCGAGCACCCTTTCGCGCGGGCCCTGGCCGTCGGGGTTGTGATGCCCGAAATAGTCGCGCTGCGCCATGTCCGCCGCATGAACCGCTGCAGCACGTTCCAGTGTCGCGTCCGTCCGCAATGCCGCTGCACCCTTCTCCGCGCGCCAGCGATTGACGGCATCCGTCAGGGCGCGGCCCAGCGGCGTTTCGGCTTCGGCCGCGGCGCTGGCGGCAGCCGGCAGCGTCCGTGTGTTGACATTGACCGGCGGCGGTTCCCGGCCGCTGCCGGTGGCGCAACCCGCCAGAACCGCCATCAGCATGGTGGCCATCGGGATGGTCATGCCTCGCATCGCTTCCTCCCTCTCGAATGGCGCGACCCTAGCAGATCGTACCCGCCCCCGACTCATCTTGACGTTTACGTCAACGTAAACTAGAGTCCGGTCCACTTCGAAAAACGGCTGAAAACAGCCAGAAAAGCGGCAGTCCGCTGCCGCACTTCAATGTCGTCCGGGCGCGGTTGGCACCATCAGGGTCGTTGCCGCGCCGGTGGTCAGGGAGAGACCGATCATGGAACAGCAGCTACACAGTGCCGCCGGGGCGCCGCGCCGCGACACCCGCGACATCGCCGGCGAGACCTTCTCGATCACCCAGCTCGCGGAGGAGTTCGGCCTGACAACCCGCGCCATTCGATTTTACGAGGACAAGGGCTTGTTGTCGCCGGAGCGGCGCGGCCAGACCCGCGTCTATCATCCGCGCGACCGCGCCCGTCTGACCCTGATCGTGCGCGGCAAGAATGTCGGTCTGGCCCTGGCCGAGATCAAGGAAATCCTCAGCCATTACGACCAGGAAGACGGTTGCGAGACGCAGAATCGCGTCGCCGTCGCCAAGTTCCGCCGCCGCATCGAGAGCCTGCGGGAACAGCGCAGCGAGATCGATCTCCAGATCAAGACCCTGGAAGAGAGCTGCGCCCGGCTCGAGGCACAGATCGCCGCCAGCGAAAAGCGCGATCGGGCCGAAAAGAAGCTTCTGGCCTCCGAAGCGGCAAAGACGAAAAAGCCGGAAAAGGTTATCGTCTGACGCTTGGCGGCCCGGCCTGAACGGGCGCGCAATCCCCGCCGGAGGAAACCCATGCCGACCTACAAAGCGCCGCTGCGCGAATATCGCTTTCTGCTGAACGAGCTTCTGGATTTCTCGCAATATGCCGACCTGCCCGGTTTTGCCGATGCGCCGGCCGATCTCGTCGATGCGATCCTCGAGGAAGCGGGCAAGCTCGCTGAAGAAGTCCTGCAGCCGCTGAACCAGATTGGCGACCGCGAAGGTTGCAGGCTCGAAAACGGCGTGGTCACGACGCCGACGGGCTTCAAGAATGCCTACAAGCTGCTGGTGGATGGCGGCTGGCCGGCACTGGTCGCCGACACCGCCTATGGCGGTCAGGGTCTGCCCAATGCGCTGGGCGTGATTTTCAATGAAATGGTATCCTCGGCCAACATGGCCTTCGGCATGTATCCGGGTCTCAGCCATGGCGCCTATTCGGCGCTGTCGCAGCACGGCACCGACGAGCAGAAGAAGAAATATCTACCGAAGCTCGTGACCGGCGAATGGACCGGCACGATGAACCTGACCGAGCCCCATTGCGGCACCGATCTCGGCCTGCTGCGCACCAAGGCGGTACCGGTCGGCGACGGTTCCTACAAGATCAGCGGCCAGAAGATCTTCATCTCGGCCGGCGATCACGACCTCGCCGAGAACATCCTGCATCTGGTGCTGGCGCGAATCGAAGGCGCACCCGCCGGCGTCAAGGGCATCTCGCTTTTCCTGGTGCCGAAATACCTGGTCAACGAGGATGGCTCGCTCGGAAACCGCAACGGCGTTTCGGTCGGCTCGCTCGAAGAGAAGATGGGCATTCACGGCAACGCGACCTGCGTGCTGAACTACGACGAGGCGACCGGCTGGCTGGTCGGCGAGGAGCACAAGGGCCTGCGCGCGATGTTCACGATGATGAACGAGGCCCGGCTCGGCGTCGGCCTGCAGGGCCTCTCGCAATCGGAAGTCGCGTACCAGAACGCGGTCACCTATGCGCTGGAACGCCTGCAGGGCCGCTCGCTGACCGGTCCGAAGGCCGAAGACAAGCCGGCCGATCCGCTGATCGTCCATCCCGACATCCGCCGCATGCTGCTCAACGCGAAGTCGTTCAACGAGGGCGCCCGTGCGCTGCTGGTCTGGACGGCGCTGCATGGCGATCTTTCGCACCGCTCGGACGATGAAAAGACGCGCGAATTCGGCGACGACATGATGTCGCTGCTGACGCCAGTGTTGAAGGGTTATTTCACCGATCGCGGTTTTGCCCATGCGGTCGATGCGCAGCAGGTCTATGGCGGTCACGGCTATATCGACGAATGGGGCATGGGCCAGTTCGTGCGCGATGCCCGTATCGCGATGATCTATGAAGGCGCCAACGGCGTGCAGGCACTCGACCTGGTGGGCCGCAAGCTGGCGCAGAATAGCGGGCGGGCGGTCTTCGCCTTCTTCAAGGCGGTCGACGACTTCATTGCCGCCAATCAGGACAATGCCGATCTGAAGCCGTTCCTCGACCCGCTGGCGGCTGCCCGCAAGGATCTAGAGGCGGCAACCATGTGGTTCATGGAGAACGCGCTCGCAAATCCCGATCACGCCGGTGCCGGCTCGACGCCCTACATGCATCTCTTCGGCATCACCGGGCTTGCCTTCATGTGGGCCATGATGGCGAAGGTCGCGCTCGACAGGCTTGCCGCCCGAAGTGAGGGCGACAAGGCCTACTACGAAACGAAAATAAAAACAGGCCGCTTCTACATGGAGCATGTCGTGCCCGAAACGGCGATGCATCTGGCGCGCATCCGCCACGGCGCCGATCCCATGATGGCAATGGCCGCCAACGAATTCTGACAATCGAAGACAGGGAGCTGCACGAATGAGTCTCAATGCCGGTTACAAAGCGCCATGGCTGACCGAGGAGCTTGAAATCCTCCAGGGGGCGGTTGCCAAATTCTATGAACGGGAGTTCCAGCCGCATGTCGAGCGCTGGGAAGACCAGGGTCATGTCGATCGCGATGCCTGGTTGAAGGCGGGCGAGGCCGGCATTCTCTGTGCCTCGATCAAGGAGGAATATGGCGGCGGCGGCGGCAACTTCGCGCATGAAATGGTGATCGCCGAAGAACAGGGCCGCGCGGGGATCTCCGGTTTCGGCAACTCGGTACATTCGGGCATCGTTGCGCATTACGTGCAGTCCTACGGCACCGAAGAGCAGAAGAAGAAATGGCTGCCGAAAATGGCCTCGGGCGAAATCGTTGGCGCCATCGCCATGACGGAGCCGGGCACGGGTTCCGATCTGCAGGGCGTCAAGACGACGGCGAAGAAGGTCGGTAATCAGTATGTGGTCAACGGCCAGAAAACCTTCATCACCAACGGCCAGCAGGCAAACCTGATCTGTGTCGTCGCCAAGACCGACCCGGCCGGCGGCGCCAAGGGCACCTCGCTGATCATGGTCGAGACCGACGAGGCTGAAGGTTTCCGCCGCGGCCGCAATCTCAAGAAGATGGGTCAGAAGGCGCAGGATACCTCCGAGCTCTTTTTCGATGAGGTGAAGGTGCCGACCTCGAACCTGCTCGGCACGGAGGAAGGCAAGGGCTTCTTCCAGCTGATGCAGCAACTGCCGCAGGAACGCCTCATCATCGCCGTCCAGGCCTGTGTCGCGATGGAAATGGCGCTGAAATACACGACCGACTATGTCAAGGAGCGCACCGCTTTCGGCCAGCGTATCCTCGATTTCCAGAACACGCAGTTCAAGCTCGCCGAATGCAAGACCGAAGCGACCATCGCCCGCGTCTTCGTCGACGATTGCGCCGTGAAGCTTCTCGACGGCAAGCTCGATGCGACGACGGCTGCCATGGCCAAGTGGTGGACCACGCAGAAAGAGAACGAGATCATCGACACCTGCCTGCAGTTCTTCGGCGGCTACGGCTACATGATGGAATATCCCATCGCCAGGCTCTACACGAATGCCCGCATCCAGAAGATCTATGGCGGCACCAACGAGATCATGAAAATGCTGGTTGCCCGCACGCTCTGACGTGCCGGCCTCTCGCAACACGCAACACACTAGAACCGTTCCCCCAGGGAGACACACAATGACCGAATGTTTCGTCTACGACACCGTGCGCACGCCGCGCGGCAAGGGCAAGAAGGACGGCGCGCTTCACGAGGTGACGGCGCTCGAACTGTCGACACAGACGCTGAAGGCAATCCGCGACCGCAACGGCCTCGACACATCGAAGGTCGACGACGTCGTGCTTGGCTGCGTCGACCCGGTCGGTGAGCAGGGTGGCGACATCGCCCGCATCGCGGTGCTGAATGCCGACTACGCACAGACGACCGCCGGCGTTCAGATCAACCGCTTCTGCGCCTCCGGTCTCGAGGCCACCAACATGGCAGCCGCAAAGGTCATGTCCGGCGAGGCCGACATGGCGATCGGCGGCGGTGTCGAGTCGATGTCGCGCGTCGGAATGGGCGCGAGCGGCGGCTCCTGGTCGACCGATCCGAACATTGCCTTCAAGTCCTATTTCACGCCGCAGGGCATCGGTGCGGACCTGATCTGCACCAAATACGGCTTCTCCCGCACCGATGTCGACGCCTATGCCGTCGAGAGCCAGAAGCGCGCAAAGAATGCTTGGGACAAGGGCTATTTTGCGAAGTCGGTCATCCCGGTGAAGGATATCAACGGCCTCACCATTCTCGATCATGACGAGCATATGCGGCCCGAAGCGACGATGCAGTCGCTGGCGGCGCTGCAGCCGTCCTTCGCTTCTCTGGGCGAATTTGCCTTCGACGGCGTCGCGCTCGCCCGCTACCCGGAAGTGGAGGAAATCACCCACGTCCATCATGCCGGCAATTCTTCGGGCATCGTCGATGGCGCCTCCGCCGTTCTCGTCGGCAATGCCGCCACCGGCAAGGGCATGGGCCTGAAGCCGCGCGCCCGCATCCGCGCCATGGCCTCGATCGGCTCGGAACCCTGCATCATGCTGACGGGCCCCGCCGATGTTTCGCGCAAGGTGCTGGCCAAGGCCGGCATGAAGCCCGAGGACATCGACCTCTACGAATTGAACGAAGCTTTCGCATCGGTCGTGCTGCGCATGATGCAGGCGCTCGACATTCCGCACGAGAAGATGAACGTCAATGGCGGCGCCATCGCCATGGGCCATCCGCTGGGTGCGACCGGCGGCATGATCCTCGGCACCGTGCTCGACGAGCTTGAGCGCCGCGATCTCAACACCGCACTGATCACGCTCTGCGTCGGCGCGGGCATGGGAACGGCCACCATCATCGAACGCGTGTGAGGCGACAATGACCACTTATGAAAATTTCAAGTTCGACGTCGATGCCGACGGCATCGCCCTGATCACCTGGGACATGCCCGGCCGTTCGATGAACGTCCTTTCGCAAGGCTCGATGGCCGACATGGCCGCGATCATCGAGAAGATCATGTCCGACGACGCCATCAAGGGTGCCGTGCTGACTTCCGGCAAGGATGCCTTCTGTGCCGGTGCCGATCTGTCGATGATGGGCGGCCAGGCAGGTGGCGGTTCCGGCGGCGGTTCGCCCGAAGATCGCGTCAAGGCGATGTATGAGGGCAACCTCAAGTTCAACATGCTGCTGCGCTCGCTCGAAACCTGCGGCAAGCCGGTTGCCGCCGCGATCAACGGCACGGCACTGGGCGGCGGCCTCGAGGTGACGCTGGCCTGCCACTACCGCGTCGCGTCCGACAATCCGAAAACGCAGATCGGCCTGCCGGAAGCCAAGGTCGGCCTGCTGCCCGGCGGCGGCGGCACCCAGCGCCTGCCGCGTCTCATCGGTGCGCAGGCGGCCTTGCCGCTGATCCTGCAGGGCACCTCGCTCGACCCGCAAAAGGCGTTGAAGGCAGGCATCGTCCACAAGGTGGTGCCCGCTGCCGAACTCGTCTCGGCCGCCAAGGCATGGTTGAAGGAAGGCCTGGCCCAGCCGAAAGTGAAACTCGGCAAGAAGGGCCCGGAAGTCTATGCCATCGCCATCCAGCCCTGGGACCGCGAGGGCTATCGCGTGCCCGGCGGCGATCCGCATTCCAAGGGCGGCGGCCAGGTCTTCACCATCGGCAATGCAACGCTGCACAAGCAGACGCATGGCAACTACCCGGCGCAGAAATACATCATGTCCTGCGTCTATGAAGGGCTGCAGGTGCCGATCGAGGCGGGCTTGCGCATCGAGACGCGCTACTTCACCAGGCTGCTGATGGACCCGCGCTCAAAGGCGATGATCCGTTCGCTCTTCCTCTCGATGCAGGAACTGGCCAAGGGCGCGCGCCGCCCGTCGGGCATCGCGCCCTTTCAGGTCAAGAAGCTCGGCATCCTCGGCGCCGGCATGATGGGTGCGGGCATCGCCTATGTGTCGGCCCAGGCCGGCATGGAAGTCGTGCTGCTCGACACCGAACAGGCCAATGCCGAGAAGGGCAAGGCCTACTCCGAAAAACTGCTGGCCAAGGCGCTTGAGCGCGGCAAGACCACGCAGGAAAAGGCCGACAAGCTGCTCGGCCTGATCAAGCCGACGACGAATTACGACGACCTCAAGGGCGCCGACCTCGTCATCGAAGCGGTCTTCGAAAGCCGCGAGATCAAGGCGGAAGTGACGAAGAAAGCCGAACCGCAACTCGCGGCGGGCGGCATCTACGGCTCCAACACCTCAACCCTGCCGATCACCGGCCTCGCGGAAGCCTCCGCCAGCCCCGAAAACTTCATCGGCATCCATTTCTTCTCGCCCGTCGACAAGATGCAGCTTGTCGAAATCATCATGGGCAAGAAGACCAGCGACGAGACGCTCGCCAAGGCGATGGATTACGTCAAGCAGATCAGGAAGACGCCGATCGTCGTCAATGACAGCCGCGGCTTCTACACCTCGCGCTGCTTCGGTACCTATGTCGGCGAAGGTCTCGCGATGCTGGGCGAGGGTGTGCCCCCCGCCATGATCGAGAATGTCGGCAAGATGACCGGCATGCCGATGGCGCCGCTGGCCCTTAACGACGAAGTCTCGCTCGACCTCGCCTACAAGGTGCGCGAGCAGACGAAGAAGGATCTCGGCGACAAGTATGTCGGCTCGCCCGCCGACGATCTGGTCAAGAAGATGGTGGTCGACCTCGGCCGCGTCGGCAAGAAGGCCGGCAAGGGCTTCTACGACTATCCGGCTGACGGCAAGAAGAAGCTCTGGCCGGGCCTCGCCGATCTCGTCGGCAAGAGCGAGAATCCCGACGACCTTGACGTGCAGGAGCTGAAGAACCGCTTCCTCTACATTCAGGCGCTGGAGGCCGCGCGCTGCTTCGAGGAGGGCGTGGTGACCGACGTGCGCGATGCCGATGTTGGCGCGATCCTCGGCTGGGGCTTCGCGCCATGGGCCGGCGGCCCGCTGTCGCTGATCGACATGGTCGGCACGAAAGAGTTTGTCGAAGCCTGCGACAAGCTCGCTCAGAAATACGGGCCCCGCTTCACGCCGTCGAAACTCCTGCGCGACATGGCCTCGAAGGGCGAAACCTTCTATGGCCGCTTCGCGCCGGGCAAGGAGAAGGCGGCGGCCTGATCCCGCCCGCGACCGGCAGATTCGTAAGCCCCGCCCTGAAAAGGGCGGGGCTTTTTCTTGGACCCTTTGGCAGAAAATGCGTGTCGTTTGTCATTTCAGCCAAGCCTTGCCCGGCCTAGTCTGGCTCCATGATCAACGCTGCCAGGCCGACATCCCGCAAAACCGCCCCGGCCCCCCGCCGGGTGATGATGCTCGCCTATGCCGACGCCCAGATCCTCGACATCGCCGGACCCTTGCAGATTTTGAGCACGGCCCTGCTCCCCGATGGCCGCCCGGCCTATGCGGTTGAACTTGTCTCGGCCGAGCCCGGTCCGGTCATGACGACGAGCGGCCTTGCCCTGCATGCCGGCCGGACGATGGACGACGTGACGGCGGCCGACCTCGCCGCGCTCGACACGCTGATGGTGACCGGCGGCCTCGGCTCGCGCGCCGCGATGGAGGATGAGCGGATGCTGGCCTTTCTGCGCACCGCTGCCGCGCCGGCCGCCCGCGTCGTTTCGATCTGCACCGGTTCGGTCATCCTCGCCTCCGCCGGTCTGCTCGACGGCCGCCGTGCGACGACCCACTGGGCCTATGCCCCGACCATGCGCCAGCGCTTCCCCGCCGTCACGGTGGAGGACGATGCGATCTATGTGCGCGACGGAAAATTCTGGACCTCGGCCGGCGTCACCGCCGGCATGGATCTGGCGCTGGCGCTGATCGAGGAAGACCTCGGCCGCGACGCGGCGTTGCTGATCGCGCGTCATCACGTGATGTATCTGATGCGACCCGGCGGCCAATCGCAATTCTCGGCGCAGCTTGCCGCCCAGCGCGTTTCCGATACGCGCCTGTCGCGGGTCTGTGCCTTCATCGTCGAGAATCCGCGGGCCGACCTTTCGGTGCCGGCGCTGGCAGCCCGTGCCGCCATGAGCGAGCGCAGCTTTGCCCGCCGCTTCGCCGAGGAGACCGGCATCACACCGGCGCAATTCGTCGAGCGCGCCCGTCTCGACGAAGCCTGCCGCCGCCTTGCCGGCAGCGACCTGTCGCTCGACGCCGTTTCTGCCGATGCCGGTTTCGGCGCCGCAGAGCGCATGCGCCGCGCCTTTCTGCGCCATCTCGGCGTCACCCCCGGCCGCTACCGCGAACGCTTCCGCACCGCACGCCGCGACGCCGTGCCTTCAAATCAGGGAATCTCGAACAATGCGCATCTCCATTCTTCTCTATGACGGCTTCACCATGCTCGACGCTGTCGGCGGCTATGCCGTACTCGGCTGGCTGCCGGGCGCCGAAGTCGAATTCGTTGCTGAAAAGAAGACCGTTATCGCCGACGATCTGCGCTCCGGCGGCATGGCCGCCTGGCGCGATTATTCGGAAGTCGAGACCACCGACATTCTCTATGTGCCCGGCGGGCCGGGCGGGCGGCCGCAAATGACCAACGAGGCGACGCTCGCCTTCATCCGTCGCCTGCACGAAACCTCCACCTGGACTTTCGGTGTCTGCAACGGCGTCGAGATTCTCGCCGCCGCCGGCATCCTGAAAGGAAAGACGGTGACGACGAATTATTATGCCCGCGAGTCGGTTGCCTCCTTCGGTGCGACGGTCGTGTCCGACCGCTATCGCCGCGATGGCAAGATCGTGACGACGGCAGGCGTCTCGGCCGGCATCGACGGCGCACTCTATCTCGCACGGCTGATCGCCGGCGAGGAAACAGCCAAGACCATCCAGCTCGGCATCGAATATTACCCGCACCCGCCCTTCAGCTACGGTTCGGCCGACGAAGCGCCCGAACACATTCACAAGACGATCCGCGCGGCGGAGGAAACGGGCCTGCTGGCGCAGATGGAAGCAACGTCGCCGTCCTTCAAGCAGCCGTCGCTCTGACATCGAGGAAGTATTCATGACCCGCAACCGCACCATCGGCATTCTGATTTTCGACGGCGTCGAGGAACTCGATTTCGTCGGCCCCTATGAAGTCTTCACCATGTCCAACGAAGCGCATGGCTTCGAAGGCCGCGAGCGCCCCGATACCGTCATTCTGGTTTCGGAAACGGGCGGCCCCATAACCGGCGCCAAGGGCATGCGTGTCGAAGCGCATGTGTCGATCGCCGATGCACCGCAGCTCGATCTGCTGCTGGTGCCGGGGGGGCAGGGCACCCGTCCCGCGGCGGAAAATGAAAAGCTGCTGGCCTGGATTGCGCAGCGGGCCACCGCCGCCGAATGGACAACGAGCGTCTGCACCGGCGCGTTGCTGCTCTGCGCCGCCGGTCCGGCGCGCGGCAAGCGCGTCACCACCCATTGGGGTTTCATCGAGCAGCTCCGCAAGCGTGGCGAAGCGGCGGAAGTGCTCGAAAACATCCGCTATGTCCGCGACGGCAATGTCGTGACGGCCGCCGGTGTTTCGGCCGGCATCGACATGGCACTCTGGCTCACCGGCCAGATGCACGGGCAGGACCATGCCCGTCTGACGCAACGCCTGATGGAATACGATCCCGCACCGCCCTACAGCGCCGCCGTCTGACGGGGTCGGGCCTTGCGTTCGGGCGCGGCGCGCCTGATGGACGGCCTGTGCGAAATCCGGTCTACTTCGTCAAAAGAAACGCCACACGACGAGGGGACCCATGTCAGGCAGCAATCCGTTCGATCCGAAACTGTTCGCCGCCGATGCGATTTCGGCCGAAACGAAAGCCATCAACGACGCCATTATCCAGGCGATGGAAGGTGCGCCCGACTGGTGGGACATCGGTGCACAGGAAGTGCGCGATGCGCGTGCCCGCGGCGAGGGCCCGTTCCCGCTGGCGCCAAAATCGCCGCGTGCCCGCACCATCGAGATCGGCGGCAAGGGCGGCCGGATCGCGCTGCGTGTCATCGCGCCGGACAATCCGAAAGGCGTATACCTGCATATTCACGGGGGCGGCTGGACGCTGGGCGCCGCCGACCAGCAGGATCCGCTGCTGGAGCGCATCGCCGACAAGGCCGGTCTCGCCTGCGTCAGCGTCGAATATCGCCTGGCGCCCGAACACCCCTATCCGGCCGGGCCGGATGATTGCGAGGCCGCGGCCGTCTGGCTGGTCGCCAATGCGAAAAAGGAATTCGGTACCGACAAGCTGACCATCGGCGGCGAAAGTGCCGGCGGGCACCTTGCGGCGGTTACGATCCTGCGCATGCGCGACCGTCATGGCTATGCGGGCTTCAAGGGCGCCAATCTGGTCTTCGGCGCCTTCGACATGACGATGACGCCAAGCCAGCGCGCTTTCGGCAACGAGCGCCTGATCCTGCGCACGCTCGACATCGAGAAATTCTCCGAAGCCTTCCTGAAGGGCGTCAAGGACAAGCGCGACCCGGATATCTCGCCGCTCTATGCCGACCTCAAGGGCCTGTGCCCGGCGCTCTTCACCATCGGCACGCGCGACGCGCTGCTCGACGATTCGCTCTTCATGTATGGCCGCTGGATCGCGGCCGGCAACGAGGCGGAACTGGCCGTCTATCCGGGCGGTGCGCATGGCTTCGTTGCCTTTCCCGGCGAACTCGCCGCCGCTGCCAACGCCCGATGCGATGAATTCCTGACGCGCGTCACGGCCGGCTGACGGCATTTCGATCGGAGAGATGAGAATCTGCCTTTCGGGGCAGGTGTCTCGCTTCTAGAAATTGAACATTGTTCATTAATACGATATATGTTCAATAAACGTCGGAAACCGGAGGGAATCCTATGCCTTTCGAGCACATCCTCTACGCCCGCAAGGGCCGCATCGCCACCATCACGCTCAATCGTCCCGACCGCCTCAATGCCATCGCCTCGGGCATGCCGCGCGAACTGGCCCGCGCCGTCGAGCAGGCGAACGATGATGACGATGTTCATGCGATCGTGCTGACCGGCGCCGGCCGCGCCTTCTGTGCCGGCTACGACCTCAAGGACTTCGCCGAGGCGCCGACGCGCAATCAGGGCGCCGGCACGGCGGCGGGCGATCCCCGGCCATGGGACCCGATGGTCGACTTCAACATGATGCATGCCAACACGCGCGATTTCATGTCGCTCTGGCGCTGCCACAAGCCGACGATTGCCAAGGTGCGCGGCTTCGCGGTAGCGGGCGGCTCCGACATCGCGCTTTGCTGCGACATGGTGGTGATGGCGGAAGACGCGAAGATCGGTTACCCGCCGGCCCGTGTCTGGGGTTGCCCGACCACCGCCATGTGGGTCTATCGACTCGGCCCCGAACGCGCCAAGCGCATGCTCTTCACCGGCGATCTGGTGACGGGAACCGAGGCCGCCGAAATGGGGCTCGTCCTCGAAGCGGTGCCGGAGACGGATCTCGATGCCAGGGTCGATGAACTGGCGAACCGCATGGCCGGCGTGCCGCGCAACCAGCTGATGATGCAGAAGCTGCTGGTCAATCAGGCCTATGAAAACATGGGCCTCCAGACGACGCAGATGTTCGCGACGCTGTTCGACGGCATCACGCGGCACTCGCCCGAAGGCGTCTGGTTCAAGGAGCGTGCCGAACAGGTTGGCTTCCAGCAGGCGGTGAAGGAACGCGACGGCGGCGATCCGATTGCCGACGGCGTTTCCCGCGCGACCTATAAATTCTGATGGCCGCGCCCGCCGCCGAGAAACGCCGCGCGGCCCTGCGCGATCACAAGCGCAAGGCAATCCTCGCCGCCGCCCGCCGTGTTTGCGACGCAGGCGGGCCCGAAGCGCTGACCATTCGCGCGGTTGCCGCCGAGGCGGGCTATGCGCCGGGCGCCGTCTATTCCTATTTCGATGGCATCGACCAGTTGGCCATCGCCCTGACGGCGGAAGAACTCGGCCATCTGGCGCGCCGTATGCGCGAAGCGGCCGAGAGGGCGAAATCGCCGCAGGACGCATTGGCCGCCGCCGCCCGCGAGGCGCTGGCGGCGACGGCCGGCAACGCCCCCCATGTCCGCCTCGCCGGCCGCCTGATGTCGGCAGGTGATCTCCCGGCCGATCTCGACCGTGCCGTCACCGGCCGGGTCATCGCGGTGCTCGAAACCCTGGGCGGACCCTTGCGCGCGGCCACCGGCCTTGCCGGCGCGGCGGCCCATCGCGAGATTCTCTGCCTTGCCGCCTTTCTGATCGGTCTGCGCGTGCTCGAAGGTACGGGCCGCCTCTCGGCCCTCGGCTTCGATAGGGAAAGTCTTCTGGCGCATCGGCTTTCATCGCTCCCCGGCGCATGACAAGCGCCACCCCCGCCCCTATGCTGCGGCACCCGCCATTGCAGATTTCCAGAGCAGAATGTCCCTCTTTCTCGACAGTTTCCGCGGCACCGTGAACACATGGGAATGCGACGAGGTCGGCCACATGAACGTCCAGTTCTATGTCGCCCGCGCCTCCGATGCGGCCTTCTACCTGCGCCACGCGCTGGGCCTTGCGCCGTCGCAGGTGCGCGGCGAGGGCAGGGCCATGGTGGCGCTCGAGGAACATGTCCGTTTCCACCGCGAATTGCGCGCCGGCGACCTGATGCATATGCGCTCGCGCCCGGTCGAGATCCGCGAACGCACGCTGGTCAGCTTCCACGAACTGATCAATTCGGCCTCGGGCGAGACCGCGGCCACCATCGTCGCCGTCAGCGGTCATTTCGATCTCGAGCAGCGAAAACTGATCCCCTGGCCTGCCGAGGCGCATGGCAAGGCGGCCCCCTTTCTCGGGCCGCTGCCGCCGCATGCCGAGCCGCGCAGCGTCGCGCGCGAAACCCGCCTCGCCGACATCGCCCTGGCCGATGCCGAGGCGCGCGGCTTCATCGAGATCTATCGCGGCGCCGTCATGCCCTGGGAATGTGATGATTTCGGCCACATGAATTCACGCTTCTACATGGCGCGCTTTTCGGATGGCGCCGGCCATCTCTGGCAGGCGCTCGGCATGGACAAGCGCCAGATGCAGGAGAAGCGCCGCGGCACGGTGGTACTCGAAATGCGCCTCAACTATCTGCGCGAGGTCCGTTCCGGCGCGATGCTGATCGTCCGCAGCACGCTGACCCGCCTCGAAGGCAGGACGCTGACCTTCGCTCATTTCATGTTCGATGCCGAAACCGGTCGCCTCGTCGCCACCGGCGAGGCGATTGCCGTGATGCTCGATCTCGATGCGCGCCGCACCGTTGCCTTCACCGACGAGGAGCGCGCCCGCCTCGCGCCGCAGGTCCGCGAGGTCGCCGCATGACCGGCATGATCGACACCTATCGCGGCTATGTCTCGATGCAGGAATGCGACGAGATGGGCCACATGAACATCCAGCACTACATCTCGAAGAGTTCCGACAGTTCCTACAATCTGCGCGTCGCGCTGGGACTGGCCGCCCTCGATCAGGCGCAGTCGGGTCTCGGCTATGTCGCGCTCGAGCATCACATCCGTTTTCACCGCGAGCTGCGCACCAGCGATCTGGTGACGATCCGCTCCGGCGTGGTCGAGTTGCGCGACAGGACGATGCGCATCTATCAGGAAATGCGCGAAGTCCTCGACGATCGTCTGGCCGCGACCTATGTCGTCGACACCGGCTGCCTCGATCTGGCGACGCGCCGCCTCACCGCCTGGCCTGACGAAACGCGGCGCCGCGCCGAAGCGATGAAGGCCGTGCTGCCGCCCGAAGCCCTGCCGCGCGCGCTGCCGCCCGAGGCGCTGTCGCGCGACGTCTCGCTAGCCCGCGCCGATGCCGATGGCATGGTCGAAACCAACCGCTCGGTCGTCAACACCTGGGAATGCGACACCAACAACCACATGAATGCGCGTTTCTACATGGCGCGCTTTTCCGACGCGCAGGGCCATATGTGGGCCCATGCCGGCCTCGGCCGCCACGAACAGGCCGCCCGCGGCCTGGCCACCGCGACCGTCGAGATGCGTCTGGCCTATTTCCGCGAATTGCGCGCCGGCGAAACCATTGTCGTGCGCACCGGCATCCTCGGCGCCGAAGGCAAGACGATCCGCTACCGTCACTGGCTCTTCTCGGGCGACACCGGCGAGCCGGCCTGTGCCGCCGAGGGCGCAGGTCTCCTCTTCGACAAGGCGAGCCGCAAGGCCGTTGCGCTGCCGGATTCTCTTCTGGCGCGCGCCTGACCTCCTTTCCGCAATCGCAATCAGTCAACGGACAACAAGAAGATGACCGAAATGATCGAAGTGGCCCGCTCCAGCGTCCAGACCTGGGAAAGCGACCAGATGGGCCACATGAATGTGCAGTTCTATGTCGACAAGGCCGGCCAGGGCCTGGCCGCGCTGGCGCTCAGGCTCGGCCTCGGGCCGCGCCATGCGCGTGCCGAAGGCGTGCGGCTCTTCGTCCGCGATCATCATGTCCGCTTCCTGCGCGAACAGCGCCCCGGCGCGCCCTTCTTCATTCGTGCCGGCATTCTCGAGGTGCGCGATTTCGGCCTGCGCGTCTATGAGGAGATGGTCAACACGGTCTCGGGCGAGGTCGCGGCGACCTTCATCGCCGAAGTCGAGCTGCTCGACGAGGAAAGCCGCGAGATGAAACCGCTGCCGGCAAAGGCGAAGGCGGCGGCCAGGGCGCTTGTCGTCGAACTGCCGCTGCATGGCAGTCCCCGCGGCCTCGACATCTACGACCCGCGCCCGGCGCCGAAGCTGGCCGATGCCGACGGGATGGGCATGGTCCGCACCTGGCAGGGCGAGATCGACGCCGCGCAATGCGACGGCCAGGGCTTTCTGACGATCCGCCATTTCATGGGCATCGTCTCGGACGGCATTCCCAATCTGCTGGCGCAAACGAGCGGCGCCGACCGTTCGAGAACGCCGACAGTCGGCGGCGCGGCGCTCGAATACCGCTTCGTCTATCGCCGCCACCCGCGCGCCGGCGACGTGCTGACGCTCAGAAGCGGCCTCAAGAATGTCGGTCCGAAAATCTACACCTGGTGCCACTGGCTCTTCGATCTCGAAACCGGCGCAGCCATCGCCACCGCCGAAGCGGTCGCGATTGCCCTCGACCTGACCACGCGCAAGGCGATTGCGATCCCCGACGAAATGCGCACCAATCTGGAATCGCTGGTGATCGAAGGTCTCGGCGTCTGATCGAAGGGGGGCGGCCATGACGGGTTTTCTGCGCGGCGAACTGACGGCGGACGAGGCGGCGCTCATCGACCGGGCGGCCGGCTTCGCCCGCGATGTCGTGGCGCCCGATGCCGCCGCCTGGGAGCGCACCCGCCGCCAGCCGGTCGAGGCGCTGCGCGAAGCGGCCGCCCTCGGCCTTGCCGCCCTCGAAGTGCCGAAGGAAGCCGGCGGCCTCGGCCACCGCTACATGCTCAAGCTGGCGCTGTGCGAGGAAATGTCGCGCGCCGACATGGCCTTCGCCTTTTCGCTGGTCAACACGCACAACGTCGCCGCGCGCCTGGCCCACTCGCCCGCGGCGCGGCATCGCGAGGTCCACGTCCCGGCCCTGATCAAGGCGGAAATCTTCGGCGCCACGGCCCTGAGCGAACCGGGCGCCGGCAGTGACTTCTCCTCGATCCGGACAAGCGCCGTCAGAACCGGCGATGGCTGGACACTCAATGGCGAGAAGGGCTGGATCACCAATGCGGCGATCGCCGATCTCTTCATCACCTATGTGCAGACCGACCCGGCCGCTGGCTGGCGCGGCATCGCCTGCTTTCTGGTCGATGCGCGCCGTCCCGGTTTCCGCCGCGCCGACGCTTACGCGCTTTCGGGCGGTCACGCGATCGGTGCCGGCGGCTTCGCGCTCGAAGGTTACATCGCGCCGGATGACGACATGCTGGCCCCGCCCGGCGAGGCCTTCAAGCTGGCGATGAAGGGCGTCAACGGCGCCCGCGTCTATGTGGCGGCCATGTGCGCCGGCATGCTGGCATCGAGCCTCGAAACGGCGGTTGCTTATGGCGTGGCGCGCGAAACCTTTGGCAAGCGGCTCCTCGACCATCAGGGTCTCAGCTGGTCGCTGGGCGATGTCGCCAACGATCTCGAAGCGCTGCGCGGGCTGACGCTGGCCGCCGGCCGCCTGATCGACCGGGGCGAAGATGCCGTGATGGCGGCCGCCCATGCCAAGAAGTTCGCCGGCCGCGTGACGCTCGCCCGCATCGCCGATTGCATCCAGGCGATGGGCGCGGCGGGCCTGCGCGAGGAACACGGCCTCGGCCGCCATCTCACCTGCGCCAAACTCGCCGCCTATACCGACGGCAGCACCGAAATGATGAACGAGCGCATCGGCGCGGGGCTCATCAAGACCTATGGGCCGGACCGCTTGGTTAAATAGTCTTGTGTATATATAGACGCAAAAATACCTTGAAGGGCGATTGAAGTTGTGTATATATAAACACAATTCTGGACAGGAAAATGGAACGCAACAGCCGCAGGCTGATCCGGATGCTCAAGGATGACGGCTGGGAACTGGTGGCGACGCGCGGCGACCATCATCAGTTCAAGCACCCCGTGAAAAAGGGCCGCGTGACGGTCCCCCATCCGAACAAGGACATACCGGCGAGCACCGTCCGCTCGATCTACAAGCAAGCCGGCTGGCTCTAGGGAGAAGAGCGATGCGTTACGTCGCAATGGTTCACAAGGACGAAGACACGGGCTATGGCGTCAGCTTTCCGGATTTCCCGGGCTGCATCGCCGCGGGCGACACGCTGACCGAAGCGCTGGTCGATGCCGCCAACGCACTCGCCTTCCATGTCACGGGCATGCGCGAGGATGAAGAACCGATCCCCACACCGCGCGAACTGGACGCGATCGTCGCCGATCCGGAACTGGCGGAAGATCGCGAAGGCGCCTTCCTGACGCTGGTACCGCTGATCGAGGATCGCGGTGTCTCGAAGCGCGTCAACATCTCGCTCGATCCGGGATTGCTCGAAGCGATTGACGAAGCTGCGAAAGACCGCGGCATGACGCGCTCGAATTTTCTGGCAAGCGCCGCGCGGCAGGTGCTGGCCGGTTGAACTAGCGTCCCTCGGCCTCCAGCCGCGCCTTGAAGGCGCGCACCGCCGCGATCACGGTTTCGGGAAATTCCATCGGCAGGAAATGCGTCGAGTCCGGCACCTCGGCGATCTGCGCATGGCGGTCGCGCGCCTTGAGCAGGGCCGGGAAGGGCGCCCGGCAGGTCGAGCCTTCGGCGGCATAGAGCAGCGTCAGGGGCACGCTGAGTTTCGCCACCGCGCGGCCCATATTGTGCCCATGCGCGCGGAAATTGGCCGCTTCCCAGGCCGGCGCGCAGAGCAGTTCGGCCTGTCCGTCCTCGCGGATGCGTGTACCGCTTTCGATATAGTCCTTGAGGAATGCGCGCGGCCAGGTACGGAAGGCGCCGCGGCCGAAATAGCGCTCGACGGCCGTTTCGCGGCTTTCGAAAACCGCCCGCCGCCGTTCGGCTCCTTCGGCCAGCGACATCGGCCCGCCCTTGCGCCCGAGCCAGCGGTAGAGCGTCATCATGTAACGGAACATCGGCGGCGTCATCACCGGGTCGATCAACACCAGCCCGCGCACCAGATCGGGTCGTTCGGCCGCCGCCATCACGCTGGCCGCGCCGCCCATCGAATGCCCCATCAGGATGATCTTCTGCCCCGTCGCCGCGTGGAAGTCTTCGGCCATGGCAATCAGGTCGTCGCGATAGACATACCAGTTGCGATGCGTCGCCGGGTCGGCCGGAAGCGTCGTCGCCCCGTGCCCCCGCGCATCCCAGGCGCGGATGCGGAAAGTGTCGGCCAGCGGCCCGAGCAGCTGCTTGTAGGTGCCGCCATTGAAGCCGTTGGCATGGGCAAAATGCAGCGGCGGCAGGCTCCGCCCGTCATTCCATTCGAGATAGGAAATCGCACCCTCGGCCAGCGCCAGTTGGTGGCGCGCCGGCGCGGCCGTCGCAACAATGTTCATCGACTTCAATCCAGCAGTTTCTTCTTCTTGAGCCAGGCCGAAACCAGCGCCACCGCTTCGGCCATCTTGTCGGGCTGTCCGATGTAGTAATGCGTGGCGCCCTTGACGATGTGGAATTCCTTGTCGTCATGTGCGACGCCGGCAAAGATCCGCGCCGCGTGGCTCGGCGTGCAGGCATCGTCGGCGCTGTTCTCGATCACGAGCACCGGCACCGAAATGTCGCCGGCGCATTTCGGCCCGTCGGCGCGGCTTTCCCGGTAGGACCATTGCGACAGCCAGGCGCGAAGCGAGCAATAGCGCGCCAGCCCCGCCGGCATCATGTTGACGATCCTCGGTTCGCCCATGAAACACCAGTTGGGCCCCTTGCGGTCGTTCGGGTCGACCGACAGGTCCATCCAGCGCGGATCGGCCATCGTGCCATGCACCACGAAGCAGAATTCCTCATGCGCGCGTCCGGCGCGTTTCATCGCCGCGAGCTTGTCCTTGACCCAGCCGTCGATCCGCTCCGAACGCGCGATCTGCGCGGCGCGGAAACGCTGCACGAAAGCATCGGTATAGGGCGGCTGGTTGGGGTTCTGCGGATTGTAGAGATCGAGCTCAATGTCGCGGTCGTCCGGGTCCTGTTCGTTGCGGATCGACGGGTCGAGCCATTCGGTCAGCGTGATGGCGCGGCTGACATGCGCCGCGAGCTGCAGCACCGCATCGGCCGGGATCAGTTTTGCCCCGGCCACGTCGACCGGGTCGCCCGCCGGCGTTGCGGTGATCCAGGGTTTCTCCGCTTGCGACTGATAGAACATCGACAGCGAGCCGCCGCCCGACCAGCCGGCCAGGATCACCTTCTCGTAGCCGAGTTTTTCCTTGGCATAGCGAATGTAGTGCCCGAGATCGAGCAGCACCTTCTCCATGATCAGCGCGCTGTCATTGTGCGGATAGCGGCTGCCGCAGGTGAGACACGGAATCCCCGCCGCCGCCAGCGCATTGGGCATCGGCAGCAGGTTCATCGTCCCGGTCGGATGCATGAAGACGAGAACCGTCTTCGAGGTCGACCCTTTCGGCTTCAGATGCTGCCCTTCGACCACCACCGTGTCATGCGCCCCGGCATAAGTCTCCTTGAACGCGGCCTTTTCCTGCCAGTGCAGGAAAAAGGGAATGCGCTCGACTTCGTGAGCCGCACTCATTCGGCGGCCCGCGTCGCGGCCTTCTTGAAGTCGGGTTTGCGCTTGTTGAGAAAGGCGTCGACCGCCTCGTGGTGCTCCGGTGTCGTCCAGCAGATCTTCAGCGCATCGGTTTCGCGCTTCTGCGCAAGAGCAAGATCGGTCTCGCTGGCATTCTGCGTGATCAGTTGCTTGGTCATGCGCAATTGCCGCGACGGGTTCTCGGCCATCAGATTGGCGATCTCGAAGGCCTTGTCGAGAAGCGAGGTCTGCGGCACCACATACTCGCAAAGTCCCTTTTCGCGCGCTTCCGCGGCCGGATAGAGCCGTGCCGTCAGCATCATCTCGTTGGCATGGCCCCAGCCCATCCGCGCCACCAGGAAATGCGACGATGCGAGTTCGGGCACGATACCGACCTTGACGAACACCATGCCGAACCTGGCTTCTTCGGCCGCGACGACCGTGTCGAAGGGCAGGATCATCGTGACGCCGATGCCGACCGCCGGTCCGTTGACCGCCGCCACCATCGGTTTCGAGGAACGCACCAGCTCGATCCAGTCGACCCCGGCCGGCATCCCCCCCGAACCGCCGGCCGTGTCGTTGCCAGGGTCCCGGCCGTCGAGCCGCGTCTTGAAGGTCGCGTCCATGTCGGCCCCGGCGCAGAAGCCGCGCCCGGCGCCGGTCATCACGATGGCGCCGATATCCGGATCGTCGTTGGCCGCCATGATCGCATGTGCCTGTTCTTCGGCCATGCGCGGCGTCCAGGCATTGAGCTTGTCGGGCCGGTTGAGCGTGATCAGCGAAATCGCGCCGCGTCTCTCGACCGTGATCTGGCTGTAATCCATGACGGCGTCCTCCCCGTATATCTTTGGCGAAAGTCTAGGCAGGCCCCGCCGTGGCCACAAGGGAGCGGCGGTCCCGCCAGCCTGACGCTGCGTCCGTCTCCTGCTGACCTGCGGGCGGATTTCGTGTAGGAGGAAGCGCCGCCGCTGCAGTGGAGTTCTGCCCGTGTCGATTCTCGATCTTGCCGTTCAGAACATCGTCTCGCCGATGGTCCTGTTCTTCGCGCTGGGCGTTGCCGCGGCGTTGATCCGCTCCGATCTCTCGGTGCCCGAAGCGGCGGCCAAGCTGCTGGCGCTCTATCTGATGCTGGCGATCGGTTTCAAGGGTGGCGCCGAGGTGGCAAAATCCGGCATCGATGCCACCATGGCGCTGACCATCGGCGCCGGCATCCTGCTGTCCTTCTCGATCCCGGTCATCGGTTTCGCGCTGCTGCGGCTGACGACACGGCTTTCGGCCGTCGATGCGGCCGCCGTCGCCGGCCACTACGGCTCGATCTCGATCGTCACCTTCGTCGCCGCCACCGAGGCGTTGAAAAGCCTCGGCCTCGCCTATGAGGGATATCTGATTGCGGTCGCCGCCGTCATGGAGACGCCGGCCATCATCGCCGCACTTCTGCTGGCCCGTCGCGGCGCCCCGGCGCGGCCCGAAGGCGAAAGCACCTCGGCACTGCTGCGCGAGGTCGGCACCAACGGATCGGTCGTGGTGCTGGTCGGCGCCTTCCTGATCGGCTGGGCCACCGGCGAAGAGGGCATGGCCATGATCGCACCCTTCATTGTCGATCCCTTCCGCGGCATCCTCTGCCTCTTCCTGCTCGACATGGGACTTGTCGCCGGCCGCGGCCTGCGTCAGGGCGGAAGAGCGCTCTCGCCGGCGCTGATCGGCTTCGGCATCTACTTTCCGCTGCTTTCGGCGGCGCTGACCGGCCTGCTGGCATTGACGCTGGGCCTCTCGGTCGGCGGCACGGCGCTGCTGATCACGCTGGCGGCGTCGGCTTCCTATATCGCGGTGCCGGCCGCCATGCGCCTCGCACTGCCCGAGGCCAATCCCGCCATCTATCTGACGCTCTCGCTCGGCGTCACCTTTCCCTTCAACCTGACGCTTGGCATCCCGCTCTATGCGGCGCTGGCCCAGCGCATTGCCGGATGAGGCCCGTCATGGAGTTGCATGCCAGGAAACGCATCGACATCGTGCTGGAGGCGCCGGTGCTGAAGCGATTGACCGATCTGCTCGACCGTCTCGACGTCACCGGCTACACGGTGCTGCCGGTGCTGGGCGGCAAGGGCCATCACGGCGTCTGGAGCCGCGAGGGTCTGCCGTCGACGGCCGGCGCCATGGTCTCGGTCACGGTGATCGCGGCCGAGGAAAATCTCGATGCGGTGCTCGAGCCGGTTTTCGCCCTGGTCAAGCGTCACATCGGCATTGTCACTGTCTCGGACGTCGCGGTTTTGCGCGCCGACCACTTCTGATCAGTTGCGATTCCTGAACGCCGCGACGGCCACCGCCATCATCGCCGCAACGACGCCGATGATGGCCAGCATGAACAGCGTGAAGGTCAGCGAATTCCAGTCAAGCCCGGTAAAGCCGAGGCCCCGCCCGCCGGTCATCGCACTGACGACCGAGGCGACGATGTTGCCCCAGCCGGTCACGATCAGCCCCCACACGATGATCTTCTGCATGCCGGCGCCCATCGCCGCATGCGCCATGGCGGCGGCGACCGCGATCATCAGCATGCCGTTCAGCGCGCCTTCCATATGCGCCATCTTCCAGGCCCGCACATCGCCCGGCCACATCGTCGTCGCCGCCGGATCGAGCGAGGCGACAAGCACGGAAGCGAACGGGAATCCCGCCAGCATGCCGGCGAGAAACACCAGCGCCCCATGCGCCACCAGCGTCATCTGCATGTTCTTGGTCATCGTCGTTCCCCCTGTGAGTTGTCTTGTCGTGAAATGATCCCGGTCACCAGGCGCCGGCCCACATGTCCCAGTCGCGCGACTTGCCGGGTCCCAGCATCGCCAGGCGCGGCGCCCGTTCCAGCGTCCAGGCCGAAAGCCCCGGCGTCCAGGCCATCCCGCCCGCCTGGACCATGTTGAGGCGGCGATAAAGCGTCAGCGCCCGGTTCATCGCTTCCGCGGGATCGCCGCCCTCGATCAGCGCTTCGGCGGCGGCCATCGCGCCGAGCCCGGCCCGCGTCATGCCGTCGCCGGTGATGATCGGCGCGCCCGCGCCGCTGATCCGGCTGAGGTCGAGCACGCCGTGCTGCCGGTTTCTGGTGAAGGCCCAGGACGATGCCGGCACCCAGGCGACCGCTGCCGTCTCGTCGGGATCGTCGGGCTGGAGCCCGAGTGCCTCGCCCACCGCTTCGAGCTCGGCGCGCAAGGCGCGCTGATGTGCCTCGCGCCGCGCCTCGCTGCCGTCGCGAACGAAACGATAGAAGATGCCGTAATATTCCGCCCGCGGCGAAAGCGGGTCCTGGAACGGATAATAGACGCTCATGTCGATGGCGCCGTCGCGATGAATGAAACCGACGAAGGAATCGTGCCGCTGCAGCACGCCCCGTGTTTCGAGCTGCGGCGCCGTGAAGGCCATCTGCGCGGCGGCCACGAAATGTTTCGGGGCGGCTGGCTGGTGCAGCCATGTGGCGCCCTTGATCGGCTTGGGTGTGCCGTTGACCACCAGCGGGTTTTTCCCATCGGACAAGGCGCGCAATTCGTCATAGGTCGCGGCCCCGCTGCTGTCGAAGCGAACGCCGCATTGGGCCGCCTTCTCGTTGAGCACGGCCATCAGCCGGGAATTCCGGACGCCATAGGCAAGCGGCGCGCCTTCGGTCCGGTCGCGCTTGACGCCCTGATTGCGCATCCATGGCTCGACGCGCGCAAACGCGACGCCATTGCCATGCGGCCGCGCCACGCCGGCCATCTGTCGGTGCGTCTCGGCTGCATGGGCGCGCTGGCCGTAAACGCGCGCGACAATATCGTCGCGGCTGCTGCCCGACGCCGCCGCGTAATAGTCGATCGAGCGCGCTCTGAGCGTGCAGCCGTCGATCAGCTGCCGCGTCTCGGTGACGGGCTTTGCCGCCACGGTCACCCGGCCCGCAAAGACCGGCTCGCGCGCCAGCCGCGCCGCCAGCGTGATGGCGCCGATGCCGTGGCTGCTGATGACAATGCTGTCATGGACGGGCGCGACCCGCCGTGCCGGGACGAGCCGTCCGTCGCGCCCCTTGATCGCTGCCGCCCCCGTCATCCCGCCAGCGCCTCCCCGCGCCCCGGACCGATCTGTCCGGCCCCGGAGCATAGACCCGATTCCGGCCGGCAGGCGAGCCCCGCTTGCATGTCGCGGCGCGGCCGCTAGGCTTTGGCGGATCGAATGGGAGAGGAACCGGATGAATCTCGAGCTTCAGAACAGACATGTCTTCATCGCCGGCGCGAGCCGCGGCATCGGTCTCGGCATGGCGCGCGCCTTTGCCGCGGAAGGCGCAAAAGTGGCGATGGCCGCGCGCGGCGTCGAGGCGCTCGATGCGGCGCGCGACGCGCTGATCGCCGAAGGCGTGAAGGCTGAAAATCTTTTCACGGTCGCGGGCGACATGACGGCCTCGGCCGACATCGCGGTGGCGCTCGACGCGGCGGAGGCGAAGCTCGGTCCCCTTCACTGCGCGATTGCCAATGTCGGCCTGTCGCGCGCGCCCTTGGGCTTCGATGTCTCCGACGAAGACTGGGAAGCCGACATGAAGCAGAACCTTTTCGGATCGGTCTGGCTCGGCCGCGAGGCGCTGCGCCGCATCCTGTCGCGGCCGGCGGCTGAACGCGAAGGCGCCAATCTGATCTTCATTTCATCGATTGCCGGCGTCGATGCCATGGGCACCGCGCTGACCTATGCGGCCTCCAAGGCCGCGATCAACCACCAGACGCGCCAGCTCGCCCGCTTCGTCGGCAAGGAGGGCATCCGCGTCAACGCGATCGCGCCCGGCAACATTCTTTTTGAAGGCGGCGTCTGGGACAGGAACACGAAGGACCGCCCCGAAGCCTGGGAACGCTGGATCAAGCGCGAAGTGGCGCTGCGCCGCTTCGGCACGGTGGAGGAAATCGCCGACGCCGCGCTTTATCTCGCGAGCTCCCGTGCCAGCTTCGTCACCGGCGAGGTGCTGGTGGTCGATGGCGGCCAGGTGCGGTAGGAACCGCCTTGTGGCCTGTCGACCCACCCGCCCCTGGGGGCGGGTCAAAAAATTCGAGCTAGCGAAGAATTTTTTGGGGAGGGGGAGGCGTCGCGCCGCAGTGGATATTGCGAGCGTACGAACTCTCCGTACGCGCTGCACCCCCGCCCCAAACGGCTTGCAGCCGTTTGACCCTCCCCAAGGGGAGGGTGGAAAGTGGTGGCATCCGATATCTCAATCCTTCCCGATCGTCCCGTCCTTGAACAGCCGTTCGCGCAATTCCTTGTCGAACACCTTGTTGTTGCGCCGCAGCCATTCGAGCACCATCACCGCATGCTCGATTTCCTCGTCGCGATTATGTTCGAGGATCTTCTTGAGGTCGGCATCGCTGCAGGCTTCGGCGCGCTGGTTGTACCAGTCGACGGCCTCGAGCTCCTCCATCAGCGAGACGATGGCGCGGTGCAGGTTGAGGGCTTCCGCGGACAGGTTTTCTTCGTGCAGGCCTTCGCTCGACATGGGGGCTCCTTTGCGCTTCGAAAATTCGGGCGGTGCTTCCTGTGCTGCTTCCGGGATGATCGCTGTTGTGGGCCGGCGCCGGAAGATACGCGAGAAGAAACCGCCTTCGCTCATTCGAGTACCAATTGAAAATTGCGCCGGGCAAGGCGCGGGAACGCCGGGAAGTCGGCAAGCCGCTCCCCGTCCGCCTCTTTTAGCACAAGTGCCGCCTTTTCGCGTGTCTCGCCCTCGAGGGAGCGCAGGAAATCCAGCGCCCGCTGCAGCATCCAGAGATCGAAGGTGAAAATGGCCCGCTTGCCGGTCACGCCCTCCAGCGTGAAATCATGCATGCCGAGCGCGCGGGGCAGCGGTTTTCCGGCGTCGGCCGGATCCCGCGTCGCCAGATGCGTGTTGAAGGCACCGGCAGTCGCCAGCAGCACCGGCAGCCATTCGCGCATGATGCGCGCGAGCACCGGCTTCAGCGTCGCCGGGATTTCGTCATTGGCGAGGAACGCGCCGCCCTTGGGTTGCGGCGGCTTCGACATCCGCTCGACCCAGCGTGCAACATGGGGCGCAATGCGCTTCATCAATTCGCCCGACGCCGGATCGCGATATTGATGCGCGTAAAGCGGTCCGTAGAGGCCGAAATCGCCGATCGAGGGCTTGCTGCCGAAAAGAAAGTCATGCGCGGCGAAATGCGCATCGAGCTCGGCCAGCAGGCCCTCATAGGATTTCTCGATCGCAGGTCCCGTTTCCGGCGTCGCGCCCAGCGCCGGCAACGCCCCGGCAAAGGGTTTCGCGGTCTGTTCGCCGATTTCGCGTTGGCCGGCCTCGTCGAGGTCGGGCCGCGACAGCTTGCCGAATTCGCCGATCACCCAGTCGCGATTCTTGGTCCAGCGATAATGCATGGCCGGGATCTTCAGCCATTCGTCGGCCCAGGCCTCGATGATGAGCGCGACAAGCCTTTGCCGCGGGCCTTGCGGATAGACCGGTGCGTCGGGAAAGCGCGCCTCGAAATGGTCGATGATGTCGGATGAATCCTGCCAGGTCTCGTCCTCCGGCGTTACCACCACCGGGATCACCGGCCAGCCGACCCGCGGCATGATGATGTCCCGGTAGACCTCGCGCGTCGCCAGCACTTCCGAAAAGGGAATGCGCTTGTAGCGCAGATAGGCACGCACCTTGCCGGTGAAATAGCTGACCTCGGCGCCATAGAGTTCATAACCTTGCGTCATAAAATATTCCTCTGTTCCCCGCGCTTCCGGACGAAGGTGTTCTTGGGGGCTGTCCTCCGAAGCACCCCTTGATGCGCGGGAGGAAAGGGTGAGGGGAAGCGGCATCCACCGACGCTTCTAGATATCGGCACATATCATGTCAATTTATCTCGGCGGCCTCACTGTCCGAGAACTTCTGCGGCCTCCGTGCCCGACAGCACTTCGAGATGCAGCGCCTGCCGGCACTGGTCGAGACAGGCGATGATCCGCTTCGGTTCGCCATTGGCGGCGTAGAAGAAGATGTTGTAGCGCGCCGCTTCCGACGCGCCGGGCAGCGCGATGTTGCTCTGCGCATCGAGTTGCCAGACGCTGTCATGCGGCGGCGGCTTGGCGCCATTGGGTGTTGCGGCGCGGATCAGCGCGGTCGCGCGCGCCCGCCGCTCGCCATCCGTCTCGACGCCGGCAAATTCGCTGAAACGAATATCATAGCGCGGATCGAACCCCGCGCCGCCGGGCGGTATCGCGCCGGGCGGCAACGCCAGGATTGAAACCGTGTCGGCTGAACCATGCGGCACCCAGGCCTTGCCCTTCACCGGCACCAGCGCCTGGCCCTGTGGGGCGCAGACCCGGACCAGCCAGCCGTTGAAAGGCGGCGGCACCTCGGCAGTCGCCCCTTCCGGAGCCTTGGCGCAGAGAAAGTCGGAAGTATCCCCGGGTTGCTCGGCGGCCGTCTTTGCCGCTGTCGGCGCCGCGGCCGGTCGCGGTGGCGGCGGCAGCGGCGTCACGGCGGCATCCGCCCGCGCCGTGACGATCGCCGGCACCGGCATCAGATCCGGACCGAGATCGGGCAGCGGATCGCCGGGCTCCCAGACCGGTGTAGTCTGGGCATGCGCGGCAGCGGGCAGGGATGCACAGAACATGGCCGCCAGCAGCAGGGTCGTGATCCCCCTAGCGGCAGCCATCGGCACCGCAGACCTTGTTGAGCGGATTGATGTCGCCTGTTCGGGCGTCGTCCTCGCGCTTGAAGCTCGCGGCATCGCCCGCCTTGCGGTCAAAGGCGGTCCAGGGCTGCGCGCTCGGCGCCGCCGTGCCGAACGTCACCGTGCTGCCGTCATCGAGTGTGTAGATGCTGGCATTGCCGTCGCCCGCCGGCGGTCCGCCGAAGCCGCCGCCATCGAGCCGCTGATATTCTTCTTCCGCTGCGCCCGGCCGCTCGACCGGCATGTCCTCCGCGCAGAGCGCCAGCACGCCGCCGCATTCGGCCCGCGCCGCATCGGCACCGCCCAGCATCGTGAGCGCAACAAGAGCCGCCAGTCGCCGCATTCGTTCCCCCGCTCTGTCCCGGCATTCGACACGCCACAATAAGTCGGATGACGCGTCTGCGAAAGATGCAGCAGAGCAGATGTCAGAGTCTTCTGGTCACGCCGACGAGACTTTCCACAGGTTTTCGCTTCTCGGTGCGCAGAATCGCCGTTTCGATCAGCGTGACTTCGAAACCATGCGCCGCTGCCATCTCGCGCAGATAGGTGTCGCTGTGCCGGAAGCGCCGCGCGGGGCCGATCGCATAGCCGCTTTCGGCGGCATCGGATTTCTCGGTCGAGAAGACGAAACGGCCGCCCGGCGTCAGGACGCGGGCCAGCGCCGCGAAAAGCGGTCCGAGATCGCCGAGATAGATCAGCGTGTCGCAGGCGATCGCCAGCGTGAAGGCGCCATCATCCTCGCCGGCCAGAAAGCGCAGGAGGTCGCCGGTCGCCACGCGGTCGTAATAGCCGCTGGCCTCGGCCGCCGCCGTCATGCGCGGGCTGAGATCGACGCCGGCAAGTTTACGGCAGAAGGGACGGAAGGCGGCACCCGAAAGGCCGGTGCCGCAGCCCAGATCGACGGCCTCGGCGCTGCCATCGGCCGCAAGTCCGGCCGCCTCGGCCGCCCGGCGCAGGATGTCGGGCCCGCAATAGGCCAGTGCGCCGGTCATATGCGTGTCGTAGCGCGGCGCATAGCCGTCGAACAGCGCCCGCACATAGGCGGCACTCGCCCGTTTCGGCGGACCGGACGCATCGATCTCGGCCAGGCGGATCGCCGCGCCGCGCCGGTCGGCCGGATCGTTCGCCTGCGCGGCCCGGAAATGCCGCGCAGCCCGCGTCGCCTCGTCCATCGCGGCCCAGCATTCGCCGAGACGGAAATGCGCCTCGGCGCGGGCCGCCGCATCGGCCATGCTCTCGCCGGTCGCCAGTCGCAGCACGCGTTCGAAATCGCCGATCGCGCGCGGAATGTCGTCGGACGTCAGTCGCGCCAGTCCCAGCGCCAGCAGCACCTCGCTCGACCGTCCGTCGAGCCAGCTCGCCTCGGTCAGCAGGGAAAGCGCTTCCTGGTGCCGGCCGCAAAGACCGAGTGCGCGGGCCATCGCGGTCAGCGCGCCGGTCCCGGCGCTGCCCTCGGCGACCAGCGGTTCGATCAGCGCCGCGGCGCGTTCGGGCGCGCCCATGTCGATCAGGCAGCGTGCCAGTGCCGCCGCAAGCCCTGGTGGTCGCCGGCCACCGATCCATGTCGCGGCCACAGCCTCGGCATGGTCGAGCGCGGCCTGTTGCGCGCCGGCGGCCATCAGCGCTTCCATCTGTTCCAGCAGATCGTCCGTTGACGGATCGTCTTGCGCCGGCATGGGCGCCGCCCCGGCCGGTTGCGCGGCCGCGAACGGGTTATCCCCGTCGGGCGGGGTGTCGAAAAGCGGGGACATCTTTTTTGCGCGGTGCTCACGAAAACGCCGGGCGGAGTTATCCCCGCCCGGCGACCGGATTTATGCGCCCGGCGCGTGACCTCCGCAAGGGGTCGAACCGGTTTTGTGACAGTTTTGTGACAGTTGCGTGACAGAGGGGGGGGTCTTCAGTCCTTCACGCTGCATTTGCCGTTGTTGATGACGACCGCGTCCCGCGCCTTGACGCGCGCCCGGAACGATATGATTCCCTTGTCTTTCCAGAGGTCGACCGTGATCGTGTCGCCGGGAAATACAGGTGCCGAAAAGCGCACGTCGAAACCGGTGATCCGCGTCGGATCGTAGTCCAGCGCCTGCGAAATGATCGCGCGGCAACATGTGCCGTAGGTGCACAGTCCGTGCAGGATCGGTTTGGGGAATCCGACGGCTTTCGCGAATTCGGGATCGGAGTGCAGCGGGTTGCGGTCGCCCGACAGGCGATAGAGAAGGGCCTGTCCCGGAAGGGTTTCTGCGTCGATGCTCATGTCGGGTTCGCGCTCGGGCAGCTTGTGCGGCTCGGGCGCGCCTTCGCGCGGTCCGCCGAAGCCGCCATCGCCGCGCGCGAAGATCGTCGACGTCAGTGTACAGAGCTTGTCGCCACCCTTCTTCTCGTTGATGTTGGTCTCGGTGACGATAATGGCACCCTTGCCCTCGCCCTTGTCCCAGGCGCCGACGACGCGGCTGTCGGTCACGATCTGGGCCGCGACCGGCAAGGGCTTGTAGAGCTTCAGCTTCTGTTCGCCATGCACGACCATCGCATAGTTGATGCCGCTGTTGCCGATGGCGCCGGCACCCCAGGCGATGACGGTTGCAAGTGTCGGCACCGTCTTGAGATTCTTCTCATAGACGAAAGCCAGTTCCTTCTCGTCCATCGGGTCGCGCCCGAAACCGATACCCAGCGCATAGAGCATCGTCTCGCGGTCGCCATAACTGAATTCCTGCCCCTCGGCCTTGAGGCCCATCAGCACGTCGTAATTGATCGCCATATCGCGCGTCTCCCTGGCTTTTCTTGGTTCGGTTGGCCCTAGCAAAAACCCTTGCGGGCACATTGTCCAGCCGCAAAGCCGGCCTTTACCGCGCGCCGAGAACCTTCCAGAGGCTGGTGGCCGTCATCACGTCTTCGCCGCGCACGGAGAAGCGGCCGGACGCGAAAATGATGGCGCGCGTGACGCGGTCGACCTGGGTCCGGCATTCGATGACGTCGCCTGTACGCGCTTCGGCCAGAAAGCTGGCCTGCATGCTCAATGTCACACAGTCGCCGCCTGCGGCGTGGTTGGCGGCACCGCCGATAAAGGCGTCGGCAAATGTCATCAGCATGCCTTCATGCACGGCGCCTGTTTCATCGACATGACGCGGATCGGCAATGAAGGCGAAAATGCGCGTGCCGTCGGCTTCCGTGCGCTCGAACAACGGTCCCACATGGGCTTCGAAGGGATCGCGCAGCGCCGAGGGCATGTAGCCCGGCGGCGGTGCAACGAACACCGGAGAGGGAAGCCCCGCACTCACTGCGCTGCCGGCTCCCCGATCGCATAGACGCCGGTTGCCGTCATCAGGATACGGCTGCCGACGCGGAGTTCACCCGAAATGAAAAGCACGGTCCGCGTCGCACGCGTCACCTCGGCACGACCTTCGACCGTTTCTCCCTTTTCACCGGCGCTGACGAAATCGCAATTGAGCGACAGCGGCTTGACCTGGGCGTCAGGCGTTCTGGTCCGCGCGGTCTCCTTTGCGATCTCACCGAGGACGATCGAGGCCAGCGCCATCATCATGCCACCATGCAGGCGGTCGGCGCCGTTGAGATGGTGCGCGCCGATCTCGAAGAGAAAGGGCCCGCCGCTTTCGGCGCGCAGCACCGGACCGGCATAGGCGCCGAATCCGCTTGTGTCGACTGTGGAAGGGCTCATGAAAACGACCGGGAGGTTTGGAGTGCCAATGGCGCTCTATCTAGACGCTCCGGGCACCTGAAACAAGAACGGCAGCATCCGTTGGGACGCCGCCGAATGCCATACGAGGAGGAGATGAAGGGCCCGGCGTCGCCCCGGTGGGGGTCGGGTGAGGGGAGGGCGACGCCGGGCCTTTCGAGGACGCGACCGCTTGCGAGGAACAAGCTGCCGCGGAGGAACTGTCAGACGTCGGAGGCCAGCCCCGGCGAAACCGCGATCCAGCGTTCGGGCACGCCGCTTTCGACAAGCGCGGCAGTGACGGCGGCGGCGCGCCGCTCGGCGGCGATCTGGGTGGTGTAGTCGGCGCTCGTGGCAGCCGATGACGGCATCACGGTGATGTTCGTCAGACCTCGATAGGTGATCTCTTCGGCAAGCGCGCGCAGCACCTTCTGGGCCTCGCGGCCGGGTGCAGTCTGATCGTCGGCAAAATAGACAGGGAAGGTGACGCGCTGGGCGTCATTGACGCCATAGCCTGTCGATCGCGCGGTGGCGGGATCGATGGCACTGATCAGGATCATGCGGGTCTCGATTCCGGCCGCCGCGTCGAACGCGATCTCCTGTGCGGCGGGACGGGGCATCGGCAACGGATCGGCGGCGACCGCGGTCTTTGCGGCCAGTGCCGCGCCAATGGCGGTCGTGAAACCGAGGGCAGTCACGATCAGCATTCGTTTCATTGTATCTGTCCCCTTACGCTTGGGCGCGCGCCGGGCGGCCCCTTCGATGGAAACAGCATGACGGTCGAATGTGACCCGATGCAGGTGATGAAGGGGCGGTTACGGGGAAATTTCAAGGCGAGAATGAGGCGCTGCGGGAAACGGGTACCTGTTCAAAATCCGACAGCAAAGCCTCACAAACGCTACGGAATCGGCCCGAGATTCCGCTTTGACGGGTTCGGCAAGGCGTTTAATGTGCGCCTCAACGCGCCGGGACCGCCCGCATGGGTGGCCAAAATCCGCATGGATCGGGAAACCCGGCTCAGAAACACCAACCCCTCGGGAGACCGTCCATGTCCAGAGAAGCAGTCATCGTGTCCACCGCCCGCACCGGCCTTGCCAAGGCCGGCCGCGGTGGCTTCAACAACACCCATGGCGCCGCCATGGCCGGCCACACGATCAAGCACGCCATCGAGCGCGCCAAGATCGACCCGGCACAGGTCGAAGATGTCATTATGGGCTGTGGCGCCCCGGAAGGGGCGACCGGCATGAATGTCGGCCGTCTCGCCGCGATCTGGGCCGGCTGCCCGGTGACGACCTCGGGCACCACGGTCAACCGTTTCTGCTCTTCCGGCCTTCAGACGATCGCCATGGCCGCCGGCCGCATTGTGAACGAAGGCGTGCCCTGCGCCATCGGTGCCGGCGTCGAATCGATCTCGCTCGTGCAGATGGGCGGTCAGAACTACAACCGCCTGACCGAAGAAAAGCTGATGCAGGAAAAGCCGGAACTCTGGATGGCGATGATCGAGACCGCCGAAATCGTCGCCGAGCGCTACGGCGTTTCCCGCGAGTATCAGGACGAGTATTCGCTGCGCAGCCAGCAGCGCATCGCGGCCGCGCAGAAGAACGGCATCTTCAAGGACGAAATCGTTCCGATGAAGACCAAGATGAAGGTGGTCAACAAGGAGACCGGCGAGGAATCACTGGTCGACTACACGGTCGAGAAGGACGAATGCAACCGTCCGGAAACGACACTTGAATCGCTTCAGGGTCTCAAGCCCGTCTTCAAGAACGGCCAGAAGGTCAAGGAAGGCAAATACGTGACCGCCGGCAACGCTTCGCAGCTCTCGGATGGCGCCGCCGCCGTCGTGCTGATGGAGCGCAAGGAAGCCGAAAAGAACGGCTCGGACATTCTCGGCGTCTTCCGCGGCTTTGCCGTCGCCGGCTGCGAGCCCGACGAAATGGGCATCGGCCCGGTCTTCGCGATCCCGCGCCTCCTCGACCGTCACGGGCTCAAGATCGACGACATCGACCTTTGGGAACTGAACGAGGCTTTCGCGAGCCAGTGCCTCTACAGCCGCGATCGTCTCGGCATCGATCCCGAAAAGTACAACGTCAATGGCGGCTCGATTGCCATCGGCCACCCCTTCGGCATGACCGGTGCGCGCTGCACCGGCCATATTCTGCTCGAAGGCCGTCGTCGCAAGCAGGCTGGCCAGAACGTCAAATACGGCGTCGTCACCATGTGCATCGGTGGCGGCATGGGTGCGGCAGGCTTGTTCGAGTTCGCCTGATCCGTCAAACCGTCTTATGCTCAAGGCCCGCGCAACTTGCGCGGGCCTTTTGCTTTCCGGGAGCGGCCATGCGTTATTTCGACGATTTTACCTTGGGCGAGCGGCACGACATACCGGCGACCTACGAAATGACGAAGGACGAGATCGTCTCCTTCGCCACGAAGTGGGACCCGCAGCCCTTCCATGTCGACGAGGGCGCCGCCGCGAAATCCGTCTATGGAGCACTCACCGCTTGCGGCACGCATATTCAGGCCGTGGTTCTCTGGCTTGCCTCGCGCCTGCCGGAGGAAACCGCCGTCATCGGTGCGCTGGGCTATGACGAGGTGCGCTTTCACAAGCCCGCAAGACTTGGCGACACGCTTCGCCTCGTCATCGAATGCATCGAGACGAAGCCGTCATCCTCGAAGCCTGATCGTGGCGTGGTCAGGAACCGGCACATCCTGATGAATCAGAGTGACGAAACGATCTTCACCCAGACGACAACGCTGCTGATCGCCCGCGCCCTGAAGGAAGATGCCTAGATGATCGTCCTTCGTATCCTGTCGGCCGTGCTCGGCCTTGTCTTTGCCGGTGCCATCATCTGGGGATTTGTGGCAGGCGGCTCCGTGGTGCCGGTCCTGGCAATGATGCTGGCGGAACCTTGGGGCGTGGTAACGCTGGCCGATCTCTATCTCGGATTCGTGCTGGTGGCAGGGCTTGTCGTCCTGCTTGAACCGGAGCGAAGAGCGGGTGTGTTGTGGGGCATCGCCATCGTCCTGCTTGGCAATGTCATCACTGCCGCCTGGATCGTGATTCGATTGCCGCACGTCCTGGCCAGGCTCAGATCCACCTAGGCGCAGCGGTCTCGAACGCCGCTAGAGCCCCAGCACCAGCTTCGCCATGATGTTGCGCTGAACCTCGTTCGAACCGCCATAGATCGAGGCGGCGCGGTTGTTGAGATAGGTTGGCATGAAGACCATCCCGTCCGCCGGGCCCACAGGCTCGACATTGGAACCGGGCGCACGTGCCGCCATCTGCTCGACGCCGGCATAATAGGCGATGGTTTCAATGGCGATTTCGTCGAGCCGCTGGCGCATCTCGGTGCCGCGCGCCTTGAGCATCGAAGAAGCGGGGCCGGGGTTCTTGCCGCCCGCCAGCTCCGCCATCACGCGATGTTCGGTCATCTCCATCGCCTTCACCTCGATTTCCGCTTCGGCGATCTTGCGTGAAAAGGCAGGATCGTCGGCAAGGCGCTTGCCGTCGCCGGCCCGCTCGCTGGCAGTGATTTCGCGGATTTTTTCGAGCCCGACGGCGAGTGACGCCGCAAAGGCGCCGCCGCGCTCGAACTCCAGCAGATATTTGGCGACGGTCCAGCCCTGATTCTCCGCGCCGACGATGTTCTTCTTCGGCACGCGCACATCGTCGAAGAAGACCTGGTTCACTTCATGCTCGCCGGCGAGCGTGATGATCGGCTCGACCTTTATGCCTGGCGTGTCCATGTCAAGCAGCAGAAAGGTGATGCCTTCCTGCGGCTTGCCGCTGCCGTCGGTACGCACGAGGCAGAACATGCGGTTGGCGAAATGCGCATGCGTGGTCCAGATCTTGGTGCCGTTGAGCACGTAGTCGTCGCCGTCGCTCACCGCCTTCAATTGCAGCGAGGCGAGGTCGGAGCCCGAGCCCGGCTCCGAATAGCCCTGACACCAGTAGTCCTCGCCTGAAAGAATGCGCGGCAGGTAGAATTCCTTCTGCGCGGGCGTACCGAACTTCATCAGCATCGGACCGCACATTCGCAAGCCCATGGGAGACAGGTTCGGCGTGCCGGCGCGCGTGCATTCCGAGGCCCAGATATATTTCTGCATCTCGCTCCAGCCGGTGCCGCCATACTCGACTGGCCAGCTCGGCGCCACCCAGCCCTTCTTGTAGAGCACCTTCTGCCAGGCGAGGTTCCAGTCCCTGTCGGTGAAGACCGATGTCGTCAACCGTCCCGCTTCCGCAAGTCCCGGCGTCAGATTTTCGTCGAGAAAGGCGCGCACTTCGTCGCGGAAGGCGGCATCGGCCGGCGTGAGATCGAGATTCATTTTGCGTCGTCAATCATTGTCGGGAAGGGGTGTCACAACAGGCAGTCTGTCGACACACCCATCCGTCGGCAAGCCTGTTGCGGCGGCCCATCGGCAAAACGCTGGGCGAAGCGCGCGGTCCTTGCCAGCGTTCGCAAGGCCGGACGCAGCGTCATCCTTGTGATTGGCGAGATGTCGACACCTGTCTGCTTCTGTAGCCAGTCGGGAAGGAGATCGATGGCGGCGGCGGCGAAAAGCCGCTGTACAGGCTTGCCGGCGGCGCCAATCGGTGTCGCATTGCGCACCAGCGCCAGAAACTCGTGGATCGTCTCGTTGGCATAGAGCCGCGGTCCCATCTCGCGCATGTAGGCCTCGACCTCCGCAACCGAAGTGGGCACCCATTGTGCACCGAAGCTCTTGCCGACGACTTCACCCTCGGCATAGTAGCGGTCCTGATCGGCGCGACTGAGGCCGGGGTCGACATGGCGGATGAAGGCATTGAGAAAACCCCAGGCCGCCGTCACATGCACCCAGGTCAGCAATTCGGGATCCATTGCTTCGTAAGGCTTGCCCTCATGCGTGAGACCGCTGACGCGCTGATGCATGCGGGTCACCCGGTCGAAGGTCAGTTGCGCGGCCTTTGTCGGGCCATAGGTCACCGCCATCGCCGCGAGACCGGTATTCTCCATGCGCCGGATCGGATCAACCTTGAAGGTCGAATGGTCCCAGACACCGGCGCGGATGGCGGGCTCGGCAAGTTCGAGGATCACGGCCGCAATCCCGCCGACGCCCAGGGCAACAGGGTTGGCACTCACCCGCCACGAGACGGAGCCGGGTCCCGAAAGTCCCGCATCGCCCGCGGGGTTCAGAAAATCGATGCCCCGCCTTGCCTTGCCGGAACGGGCGGCGGCAACGTCGCTGTTGCGCTTCGGCGCCGCCGCCCGATTTTTGCTTTCAACCGGCGCATTCATTGATTCACAGTCCGAGCACTGCCTTTGCCATGATGTTGCGCTGGACCTCGTTCGAGCCGCCGAAAATCGTCTGCGCCCGTGTATTGAGATATTTGGGCATCACCATCAGCGTGTGGTCGGGGCCGACCGGCGGTACATTGGCGCCCCAGGTGCGGGCCTCGATCACGTCGGGTTGCACGTAATAGGCAATGGCCTCCACTCCCAGCTCGGTGATTTTCTGGTTGGTGTCGGCGCCGCGCAGTTTGATGATGGAAGCCGCTGCCCCCGGATTCTGCCCGTTGGAAAGCTGCGACATGATGCGGTGCTCGGTGAATTCGACCGCCGTCACTTCGACTTCGGTTTCGTCGAGCTTGCGGCGGAAGGCTGGATCGTCGATCAGCTTCGAGCCGTCGCCCGCATGTTCGGTGTTTGCCACCACACGCAGCTTGTTGAGCGCATTGCGCAGATTGGCGCCATGCGCCGCGCCGCCGCGCTCGAATTCCAGCAGATACTTGGCAACGGTCCAGCCATTGTTTTCCGCGCCTACGCGATTCTTCTTCGGCACACGCACATCATCGAAGAAGACCTGGTTCACTTCATGGTCGCCCGCCAGCGTGATGATCGGGTCGACCTTGATGCCCTTGGCCTGGAAATCGTCGATCAGAATGAAGGAAATGCCTTCCTGCTTCTTCGCAGCATTCGGATCGGTGCGCACGAGGCAGAACATCTTGTTCGACTGATGCGCGCCCGTGGTCCAGAGCTTGGTGCCGTTGATGATGTAGTCGTCGCCGTCTGAATCGGCACGGCATTGCAGGCTTGCGAGGTCCGAGCCCGAGCCCGGTTCCGAATAGCCCTGGCACCACCAGTCCTCGCCGTTCAGGATGCGCGGCAGATAATAGGCTTTCTGTTCGTCCGTGCCGTGACCCATCAGCGTCGGGCCGACCATGGAAAGACCCATATTGGAGCTCACGGGCGCGCCCGCCGCTGCACATTCCGACGACCAGATGAAGCGCTGCATCACGTTCCAGCCCGCGCCGCCATATTGCTTGGGCCAGGCGGGTGCGGCCCAGCCGCGCTTGTTGAGCCGCTTCAGCCATTCGACGCGCAGATCCTGGTCGGCCAGAATGCCGGGCGTCAGTCGCGCATGGGCCTTCAGATCGTCGGTCAGGTTCTCCGCGAGAAAGGCCCTGACCTCGTCGCGAAACGCGACATCTTCGGCCCGCATGGCGAGATCCATCTCATCCTCCCATTTTGTCGGCACCCGCCCGTTTTTCGCAGCGGTCCGGTTGTTATTTGTCTTACACTATAGCCGAGCACGAACCCGTCTTTCCATTTTTCCGGGCAATTGTCTGACGTAGGGGAACCTTGAGCGATATGTCTCGGGCCCGACAGCAGCAAGGGGCCGGGGCCAGGTTGAGTCGTCGATGGATTTTGCCAACCAGATCATTCTGGTTTCCGCAGCGCTGATCACCTTCTCGATCTTCGCGGGTGTCCTGTCCTCGCGGATTGGGGCCCCCTTGCTGCTGGTCTTTCTGGCCTTTGGCATGCTGGCCGGCGAAGACGGGCCGGGTGGCATCGTTTTTCACGACTTTTCGGTTGCCTATCTGGTCGGTTCCTTTGCGCTGGCCCTGATCCTGTTCGATGGCGGCTTGCGAACGAGCCGGGAGGCTCTGACCCGGGCCTTCGGGCCCGCCGTGCTGCTGGCGACCGTCGGCGTCGTGCTCACCGCGGCAATCACGGGACTTGCGGCGAAGTTCCTGTTCGGGCTCGGCTGGGCCGAGGCGATGTTGCTCGGCGCGATCGTCGGCTCGACCGACGCGGCCGCGGTGTTTTTCCTGCTGCATCTGCGGGGGCTGCGCCTGAAGTCGCGTGTGGCTGCCACGCTTGAGGTCGAGTCGGGCGTCAACGACCCGATGGCAATTTTTCTGACCCTGGCGCTGGTCACGATCATTGTCGACGGTCAGGCCATTGCCAGCTGGGAATCGGCGGTCGACTTCTTCTGGGACTTTCTCTGGCAGATGGTGGGCGGCATCCTTTTCGGCCTTCTCGGCGGCGCTTTCGTGTTGCGCGCGGTCAACCGGCTGGAACTCTCGGCCGGCCTCTATCCGATTCTGGCCGGCGCGCTGGCGCTTCTGGTCTTTGCGTTGACGCAGAGTTTGGGGGCCAGCGGCTTTCTGGCGGTCTATCTGGTCGGCTTCACGCTCGGCAACAATCCGCACCGGGCGACCAGCGAGATCGCGCGCTTCTCCGACGGCATGGCCTGGCTCGCCCAGATCGGCATGTTCCTGATGATGGGTCTGCTGGTCACGCCCTCGGCGCTTCTGCCAGTGCTTCTGCCGGCGCTTGGCGTCGCGCTGGTCCTGATCGTCGTTGCCCGTCCGGTCGCGGTGGTCCTGTGCCTCCTGCCCTATCGCTTCGCGGCGCGCGAGACGGCTTTTGTCTCCTGGGTCGGTCTGCGCGGCGCCGTCCCGATCTTCCTTGGCACCATTCCGATTCTGTCGGGTGTCGAGGGCGCCCACATGATGTTCAGTGTGGTCTATGTGATCGTGCTGGCCTCGCTGATTTTGCAGGGGTGGACCGTGTCCTGGGCCGCGCGTCTGGCCGAGGTCGAGCTGCCGCCGCGCGCAGCACCGCGCCGCCGCGTCGAACTCGACCTGCCGGCCGGCAAGGGCAAGAGCGTCGTTGCCTATACGGTCGATCCGATGAGCATTCTGGCGCTCCGCCAGATGACGCGTCTGCCCCTGCCGGCAGGTACCACCGTCATTTCGGTGATGCGCGACGGCGTGGTCCGCACCGAAGGCCTCAACGAGGGCGTCATGCCCGGCGACATCGTGATGATGCTGACGACGGCCGATGCGGTGGCAACGCTCGATCGCCTGTTTGGTGTCCGCAAATCGCGCGCCAGGGCGAAGGACGCCGGCACGGTCGATTTCGTGCTGGAAGCCGGTGCCGGTGCCGCCTCGATCGCCGACATCTACGGTCTGGCCTTCGAGCCCGAGGAGCGTCCGCTGACGCTCGAAGAATTCATGCGCTCCCGCCTCGGCAAGGACATCAAGGAAGGCGCCCGCACCCGGGTCGGCGGTGTCGAACTGGTCGCCATGCAGGTCAGCGAGGGCGCCGTGCATCAGGTCGGGCTCGATCTCGATCCGCCACCGCGGGAGACCACGCTGACGACATTGCGCGCCAGGTTTGCCGAGACGCTCCGATTTCTGCGCGAACAGTTCATCGCCGATACCGGTCGTTCCTGATCCCCTTGGTTCGCTGCGCGCCGCCCGCTAGAGTGCCGCCAACGAAACAAACGGAATGAGGGGCGCATCATGGATCTCGGTCTGAAAGGCAAGAAGGCCATCGTCACCGGCGGCACGCGCGGCATCGGCCGCGCCATCGCCGAAACGCTGGCGGCCGAAGGTGCCGATGTGGCGATCTGCGCCCGCAATGCCGACCAGGTGAACGAGGCCGTTGCCGCGCTCTCGAAGAAGGGCGTCAAGGCGCTGGGTGGTAAGGCCGACATAGCCGACGGCGAGGGCCTGAAACAGTGGATTGCCGACACGGCGGGGGCGCTGGGCGGCCTCGACATTCTGGTTGCCAATGCCAGCGCACTCCAGAATGGCAATGACGAGAAGTCCTGGCGCGCCTGCTTCGAGATTGACGTACTTGGTGCCGTCAACGCTTTCGAGGCCGCGCTGCCCTTCCTCACCGAAGCGGCAAAGAAGTCGGGCGACGCTTCGGCCACCTTCATTTCCTCGATCTCGGCCGCCGAAAGCGATGGCGCCAATTCCTATGGTGCCTTGAAGGCGGCGCAGATCCATCATGCCAAGGGCCTTGCCCGCCAGCATGCCGGCGCGCATGTGCGCGTCAACACGGTCTCGCCCGGCACAGTCTATTTCAAGGGCGGCGTCTGGGACATGATCGAGCAGCACATGCCCGACACGTTCAGGCAGGCGATGGAGCGCAATCCGACCGGCCGCATGGCGACACCGCAGGACATTGCCAACGCGACCGTATTCCTCGCAAGCCCGGCATCTTCCTTCACCACCGGCACCAATCTCGTGGTCGACGGCGCGATTTCTCGCCGTGTGAATTTCTAGGCGAGCGCCATCCAGCGCCGCATGACGGTTCGCGCAAAGGCTTCCTGCGGCCCGAGATGCGCCGCGATCTGCGGCTCGATGATCGCTTCGATTTCCGCACGGCCCATACTGACGGCGAGGGCCCGCAGGCGCGTCCATTCGTCGAGAATGTCGCGTGTGGTTTCGAGATGGAACTGGAAGCCATAGATGCGCGTACCGATCCGGTAGGCCTGGTTGGGGCAGGCCGCGCGCGTCGCGAGACGCACCGCGCCGTCGGGCAGGTCGAACGTGTCGCCATGCCAATGCATGATGTGAAGCCCCGGCGCCGCGTCGCCGAGCAGCGGGTCTTCCGCCGCCGGTGCTTCCCATGTCTGCGGCAGGAAGCCCCATTCCTCATGCGTATCGAGCTTCTCGCTCATCTTGTAGACGGGCGCACCGAAAGCACTCGCCACGATCTGTGCACCGAGGCAGACGCCCATCACCGGCCTTTCCGCCGCATGAAAGGCGCGCACCAGCCGCCGCGTTTTCTCGATGAAGGGATGACGGTCGTCCTCATAAACGCCCATGACGCCGCCAAGGACCACGAGCCCGTCGAAACCGTCGGCCGCCGCCGGCACGTCGCGGGGCTCGCCGGTCGCAAGGTCGCGCGCTTCCGTCGTATGGATCAGCGTTGCTTCTGCGCCCGCCCGCCCGGCTTCATCGAGCAGCACGCCGGGCCCGGAGTCGAGCGCGTTGACCAGATAGAGAATATGCATGGGCCGCGTCAGCCCCTGGTTGAGGCGAAGCGGTCGCTTGCCCTGACCATCACATCGACAATACCGGGCTCGGTCGCCGTATGCCCGGCATCCGGCACGATGTTGAGCTCGACACCCGGCCAGGCCTTCGACAGTTCCCAGGCCGTGAACATCGGCGTCACCACATCGTAGCGCCCCTGCGCGATGACGCCGGGAATGCCGGCAAGCCGGCCAGCGTCGCGGATCAACTGGTCCTGCGGCTCGAAGAACCCCCGGTTCATGAAGTAGTGGCATTCGATCCGCGCGAAGGCGAGGGCGAAGTGCCCGTCGGCGAAGCGTTTGACGCGTTCGGGGTCGGAATGGAGCGACAGCGTCGTCCCCTCCCATATGCTCCATGCCCGCGCACAGGCAAGCTTCTCGGCCTCATTGTCGCCGGTCAGGCGCCTGTAATAGGCGGCCATCAGGTTGCCGCGCTCGGCTTCCGGGATCGGCGCGACGAAGTCCTCCCAGGCATCGGGAAAGAGCGCGTCGGTCCCCTCCTGATAGAACCACTGGAGCTCGCGCGGCCGCAGCGTGAAAATGCCGCGCAGGATGATCTCGCTGACACGGGCCGGATGCGTCTCGGCATAGGCGAGCGCGAGCGTCGAGCCCCAGGAACCGCCGCAGAGCTGCCAGCGCTCGAGCCCGAGATGTTCGCGCAGCCGCTCCATGTCGGCCACGAGATCCCAGGTCGTGTTCTCGGCAAGCTCGGCATGCGGCGTCGACTTCCCGCAGCCGCGCTGGTCGAACAGGATGATTCGATAGGCGTCCGGATTGTGCGTGCGCCGCATCGTCGGGTTGGTGCCGCCACCAGGCCCGCCATGCACGATGACGACCGGTTTGCCCTTTGGATTGCCGCATTCCTCGAAATAGATGCTGTGCAAATCGGACACTTTCAGCGTGCCGGTCCGATAGGGCTCGATCTCGGGGTAGAGCGTCCGTCGGCTCATCGCTTCGGGCGTCGCGTCGGGCATGGGGTCCTGTCCTCGAAATTGGATCGGCAGAATCAACTCATTGAATATGCAACGGAAATTTCTTCGGCCGCCAGTCCGGCCCGGCACCGTTTACCATTTTTTTGGCGCGTAGTTCATACTACCGATTGACCTCGCGGCACTGCCAGCTACTATATCTGGACGCGCTCTGCTCATTGGGGGTTCGAACCGAGGCGGCGGCGCAATCATGAACCTGTTGAGTTCTGCCCGGTGTACTGGGCAGGGAGACGGCGATGGTTTATCCAGCCGCCGGGGCAGTGACTTTTTGCCTTTTCGGGGGCGGCCGACAAGGCGATACGGGGGACCAGAATGCTGAACGACACGTCGAAAGCGGTGGACATGAGTGAGGTCGAGGCCAGCCTGTCGGCAATCATCACGGGTGAGGGGCGGGTCAGCCGCGTGCGCGCTGGATCGCGCGTCAGGGCCGAACCCGAGATGGTATTCGGTGAGCAATATCAAGCGGTCCAGATGGATGGCCGCCCCCGCGTGAAGGTCGATCACGGGCGCGATGCCCTGCTGACCGAATTCGGCAAGGCGACGCTCCGCGACCGTTATCTGATGCCCGGCGAGTCCTATCAGGACATGTTTGCGCGTGTGGCCTCCTTCTATGCCGACAAGGGCGACGAAGGCCATGCCCAGCGGCTTTACGATTACATTTCGAAACTCTGGTTCATGCCGGCGACGCCGGTCCTGTCCAATGGCGGCACCCAGCGCGGCCTGCCGATTTCCTGCTTCCTCAACGAAGCGAGTGACAGCCTCGACGGCATTGTCGGCCTCTGGAACGAGAATGTCTGGCTCGCGGCCAAGGGCGGCGGCATTGGCTCCTATTGGGGTAATCTGCGCTCCATCGGCGAGACGGTCGGCGGCAACGGCAAGACGAGCGGCATCATCCCCTTCATCCGCGTGATGGATTCGCTGACGCTGGCCATCAGCCAGGGCTCGCTGCGCCGCGGCTCGGCGGCGGTCTATCTGCCGATCGATCACCCCGAGATCGAGGAATTCATGGAAATGCGTCGCCCCACCGGCGGCGACCCCAACCGCAAGGCGCTGAACCTGCATCACGGTGTGCTGGTGTCGGATGCCTTCATGCGTGCCGTCGAGGCCGATACCGAATGGGCGCTCTTGAGCCCCAAGGACAAGACGGTCCAGAAAACCGTCTCGGCCCGCTCGCTCTGGATCCGCCTGCTGACCTCGCGCATCGAAACCGGCGAGCCCTATATCATCTACAAGGACACGGTGAACAACGCGCGTCCCGAGCACCACAAGCTTGCCGGCCTCGAGGTAAAAACCTCCAACCTCTGCGCCGAGATCACGCTGCCCACCGGCATCGACCAGCATGGCGAGCAGCGCACGGCCGTCTGCTGCCTCTCCTCGCTCAATCTCGAAACCTATAACGAGTGGCAGGACCACCCGACCATCATCGAGGACGTGATGCGCTTCCTCGACAATGTGCTGCAGGACTTCATCGACCGCGCGCCCGGCGAAATGGCCCGCGCCAAATACGCCGCCATGCGCGAGCGTTCGGTCGGCCTCGGCGTCATGGGCTTCCACTCGTACCTGCAAGCCAACATGATCCCCTTCGAGGGCGTCATGGCCAAGGTCTGGAACAAGCGCATGTTCACCCGTATCAAGGAAGGCGTCGACGCTGCCTCGAAGAAGCTTGCTGAAGAGCGCGGCGCCTGTCCCGACGCGGCCGAATACGGCTTCAACGAGCGCTTCTCCAACAAGACGGCGATCGCGCCCACCGCTTCGATCTCGATCATCACCGGCGGCACCTCGCCGGGCATCGAACCGATTGCGGCCAACTCCTTCACCCACAAGACGCTGTCGGGCTCCTTCAACGTCCGCAACCGTCATCTGACGAAACTGCTGGAGCAGAAGGGCCGCAACGACGACGAGACATGGTCCTCCATCGTCACCAGCGGCGGCTCGGTGCAGCATCTCGACTTCCTCTCGGACGAGGAGAAGGATGTCTTCAAGACCGCCTTCGAGCTCGACCAGCGCTGGGTCGTCGAGCATGCGGGCGACCGCGCGCCGCTGATCGACCAGGCCCAGTCGGTGAACCTCTTCCTGGCCGCCGACGTCCACAAGCGCGACCTCAACAAGCTCCATATTCTGGCCTGGAAGCAGGGCGTGAAGAGCCTCTACTACTGCCGCTCGCTGTCGATCCAGCGCGCCGAAAGGGCCGAAGTCGTTTCGCTTGTGCCGGCCAGGAAACTCGACGTGCTGACGCTCGACCAAGTCGCCGCCGAAGCGCAAAGCAACGACTACGAGGAATGCCTCGCCTGTCAGTAGCGCGTTAACAGCATGGCCCGGTGTCAAACCGGGCCATTCGTGTCTCTAACTTATTCGGCAATGAGAATCCCCATGTCCCTCCTCGAAGAACGTCACGTCTACAAGCCCTTCCGCTACCCCTGGGCCTATGACGCCTGGCTGACGCAGCAGCGCATCCACTGGCTGCCGGAGGAAGTGCCGCTGGCCGACGACGTGAAGGACTGGGCGAAGAAGCTGACCGAGCCCGAGCGCAACCTGCTGACGCAGATTTTCCGCTTCTTCGTGCAGGCCGACGTCGAAGTGAACAATTGCTACATGAAGCACTATTCGCGCGTCTTCAAGCCGACCGAAGTGCAGATGATGCTGGCGGCCTTCTCCAACATCGAGACGGTTCATATCTCGGCCTACAGCCATCTCCTCGACACGATCGGCATGCCGGAAGCCGAATACGAAGCCTTCCTGAAATACGACCAGATGAAGGCCAAGTTCGACTACATGCAGGAATGGGGCGTCGAGACGAAGGAAGACATTGCCAAGACGCTGGCCGTTTTCGGCGGCTTCACCGAGGGCGTGCAGCTTTTCGCCTCCTTCGCCATCCTGTGAACTTCCCGCGCTTCAACAAGATGAAGGGCATGGGCCAGATCGTGACATGGTCGGCCCGTGACGAGTCGCTTCACACCGTCTCGGCCATGAAGCTCTTCCGCACCTTCATCGACGAAAACCCGGAAATCTGGACCGAGAACCTCCGCAACGACATCTACAAGGCCTGCGAGACCATCATCCATCACGAGGACGCCTTCATCGACCTCGCCTTCGAGATGGGCGGCGTCGAGGGCCTCGAGGCCGCGGAAGTGAAGCAGTATATCCGCTACATCGCCGATCGCCGCCTGGTGCAGCTCAACCTGCAGCCCATCTACCGTACTGAAAGGAACCCGCTGCCCTGGATGGACGAAATGCTGAACGGCATCGAGCACACGAACTTCTTCGAAAACCGCGCCACCGAATATTCCAAGGCATCGACGCGCGGCACATGGGATGAGGCCTTCGAATAAGGGCTTTTTCGCACAAGCGTGCATCCGAGCCCCTGTTATCAACAGTTTTTCGCTCCGATGCCCGTCAAATATGAACTTATTGCTTGGACGAATCGCACGACTCAGTGAATATCGTTCCGAACTTATCCGAGGGAATTCAAATTATGGCCACTAAACCCGCTGCCAAGAAGGCTCCTGCCGCCGCTGCAAAGAAGGCGACTGCGCCGACTGTTCCGATGTCGAAGCTGATCGCCGAACTGGCCGAGAAGCACGACATGTCCAAGAAGGCCGCGACCGAACTGTTCAGCGACTTCGTCGAACTGACGGTCAAGAACCTGAAAAAGGGCAACAAGGTCCGCCTCACGGGCCTCGGCATTCTCCAGGTGCGCAAGCGCGCCGCCCGCATGGGCCGCAACCCGGCCACCGGCGAAGCCATCAAGATCAAGGCCTCCAAGAAGGTCGCCTTCCGCGTCGCGAAGGACCTCAAGGAAGCCATCTGAGGCGTTTCACGCTTTAGTCGAGACGACGAAAAAGCACCCTGCACACGGGATTTTCCCGCGTGTGGGGTGTTTTCGTTTCTGCGCTGCATTACCTTGTGCAGCATGCGCGTGCTGACCAGTCTCATGATGACCGCCGGGCTCGGCCTGGCCGCCTGCCTCCCCGCAGACGCCGCGCCCGTTTGTGCGGTACGTGCTGCGGCCGTGCCGGCGCTCACGCGGTTGCAGGATGCGATGGCCGAAGGCCGCTTTGTCGCCTATCAGCCGACTGAACTGAAGATCTGGGACGGCAATCCGGTGCATGCAACTGAAGTTTCGATCCGCGCCGATCTCAAGGCGCTCCGCCCCTGGTTCGACGGATTGATCACCTATGGCGCGCATAGCGGCGGCGAAAAGGTGCCAGCCGTCGCCGCCGAACTCGGTTTCCGCGCCGTCGTCGTTGGTGTCTGGGACCCGTCCGATGAGGCTGAGATCAGCCGCGCGCTTGAGGCCTGGCGCGCATATCCCGAACTCGTGGTCGGCCTGTCGCTTGGTAATGAAATGGTCTTCGGCCGGCGCGGAACATGGATGGAGCAGGCAGCGGCAATCGGGAAGCTGCGCCGCCAGGCGCCGGGCCTGCCATTGACCGCGACGGAACCCTTTGCCGAGTTTCTGATGCCGGAGGCGCGACCTCTGCTGGCCGAACTCGATTTCCTGGCCGTCAATATTCATCCCGTGTTCGAAGCCTGGTTCGCCGGAGCCCCGCCCTTCAACTGGGCGGATTTCGTGGTCCAGGTCACAGCACGGCTCGCAGACGAAGCCTTTTGCGGTCCCGTCATGGTCAAGGAAACCGGCGTACCGACGGGGCCCGCCGAGGCCGGGTTCAGCGAGACGATGCAGGTGGATTTCTATGCGGAACTGCAGAAGGCGCTGCCGTCCTCGCGCGACCGCGCCTTCGCTTTCTTCTCCGCCTTCGATGCGCCCTGGCGCGTCTACGACTTCAATCCCGTTCCGGGCCACCACCCGGAGGAAGCTCATTGGGGGCTGTTCACCGAGACCCGTATCCCCAAGCGGGTGATGGAAGAACTCACGCCGATTTCGGCGCCTGCTCGTTGAGCGGCACGCTGGCCGCCGCCTTCTTGAAAGCCGGCCGCGCCGAAATCCGGTCGTAATACTTCACGACATTCGGAAACGGATCGAGCGGCACGAAGCCCTTGGCCAGATGCACGCTGTAGCCGACATTGGTGTCGACCGTGCTGAAGCCGCTCTTCAACAGAAAGTCGCGGTCTGCGAGATGCCTGTCGACGACTTCAAGCGCCTTTTCGAGCCGCCGCGACTCGAGCTTCTGCACGACCGGCGAACGATCTTCCTTCGCGATGAATACCTTCTGCTGCACAAGGCTCGCGCCATGCACCGCCATCGTTTCCGCGTAATGGAGCCAGATCAGCCACTCGGTGCGCTCGGGCGTTCCCGGTGCACGATGCAGCTTGCCTTCAGGGTCGTAATGCTCGCCGAGATATTGCGCGATGGCGCCCGACTCGAATACTGAAACGCCGTCATCCACCAGACAGGGCACGCGCCCCAGCGGCGAAATGGAGAGATACTCCGGCGTCCGCAAGCCTTCCATGCTGAAGGGAAGTTCTTTCAGCGTGAATTCGATTCCCATCTCGTAAAGCAGCCAGAGCGAGCGCATCGAGCGCGAGCCGTTGCAGTGATAAAGCGTCAGCATATACGTCCCCGTTTCTTGTCGTTTCTAGAACCCGAACTCGCTCATCGGCACGGGCCGCCCTTCATCGATGGAGCGGTGCGCGGCGAGACCCATCGCCACGGCCCTCAATCCGTCATCTGCGGTCACCCGGGCCGGCCCGCCTTCGCGGATCGCCTGCTGGAAGGCGAGATGCTGATAATAGGAAGCGCCGTGGTGATAGCCTGCCTTCAGCACATCTTCCCGCACAGCCACATGTTCCATATCCACTTTCTTCGGCTGGCGTGTGCCGAAGACGAGATTGCTCTCCGGTATCAGGCATTCGATCTTGCCTGCGTCGCCGACGGCCGACATTTCCTCCTGGTTGCGCGATCCCTCGGCAAACATGCACAGATCGTGCATGGCGCGTACGCCATTGGCAAAATCGACGATCACGAAGGCATTGTCGAGTATGTCGGGCACGGCGCCGTCATAGCGCTCGTCCAGATGATTGACGTCCTGGCCGCCGCTGGCATAGATGCGCACCGGTTCCGACTGCACCACGTGGCGCATCATGTCGAAATAGTGACAGCTCTTCTCGACCAGCGTGCCGCCCGTATTGCGGCTGAAGCGATTCCAGTCGCCGACCTTGCGTAAGAAGGGAAAGCGGTGCTCACGGATGGCGAACATCCGGAGGCGGCCCGCCCGTCCGCCATGCACTTCCTCGACGAAGCGCGTTACGGGCGGCATGTAGCGATATTCCATGCCCACCCAGAAGACGCCCTTGTGCGTTTTTGCGCGTGCAGCGGCCTTCTGGGCATCTTCAAAGGTTGTGCAAAGCGGCTTCTCGCAAAGCACATGCAGCGAGGTTTCGAATATGTCGTCCAGCACCGCCGCATGAGTGTAGTTGGGTGTCGCCACGATCACGGCATCGATCGCGTCTGAAGTCAGCATTTCGCGATAGTCTTGATGGACCGCGATCTCGCCTGCGGCCGTTGCGCGGCCCCAGTCGCGCGAGCCCTGATGCGGATCGGCAATTGCCGTGACGCGGGCGCCGGGGATGATATTGATATTCATGATGTGCTCGATGCCCATCATGCCGGATCCGATGATCCCGTAGCGGATTGTGTCGTTCACATGCCTCTCCCGTATCCCTCGGCCGGGCGAACGTCTAGACTGCCGCTTGTCCGTTCATCACCGGTTCTCGCCCATGTCCGCTCATGCCATGAAGCTGCTGCCCATTTCGCCCGACCCACGCCCCCTCGGCAAGAGTGGCCTGCATGTATATCCGATTGCCTGGGGTATGTGGCGGTTTGCCGGTGCCGACCGGAAAACCGCACGGACGCGCATCGATGCGGCGCTCGAAGCCGGGATCACGCTGTTCGATACGGCCGACATTTATGGTTTCGGCAAGTCCAGCCCCTTCGGCGCTGCCGAGGCCCTGCTGGGCGAGCTGCTGCAGGAAGCGCCGGCGCTGCGCGACCGCTTTGTTCTGGCCACCAAGGGCGGCATCGATCCGGGCGTGCCCTATGATTCGAGCGCGGCCTATCTGCGCGCGGCCTGCGAGGCCTCGCTGACACGCATGAAAGTCGATCATATCGACCTCTACCAGATCCATCGGCCCGATCTCCTGACCCATCCGGCCGCCGTGGCAGAAGCCCTTGCGGCACTGCGCGCCGAGGGCAAGATCGGCCATGTTGGCGTATCGAACTATCTGCCATCGCAGCTTGCTGCCCTTCAGGCACATCTCGATTTCCCGATCGTCACGCAGCAGCCCGAATTTTCGGCCTGGACCACCGCGCCGCTCTTCGATGGCACGCTGGATCAGTGCATGGAGCGCGGCATTGCCGTTCTGGCCTGGTCGCCCCTGGCGGGTGGCCGGCTCGGCCTGGCGCCGGCCGAGGCGGGCACCGCGCCCGACAGTGCGCGTCTCGGCAATCTGATCGCGAAGCTCGATGCGCTGGCGGAACGTGAAGGTGTCTCGCGCGAAGCCGTGGCGCTGGCTTTCGTGCTGGCCCATCCAGCCCGTATCGTCCCGATCATCGGCACGCAGACACCGGCGCGCATCGCCCGCGCAGGCGAGGCGTTGCGAGTGAAACTGTCCCGCGCCGACTGGTACGATATCCTGCAGACCTCCATGGGCGTGCGGTTGCCATGACGCGCCCGGCCGAGATATCCTGGTTCTCCGCGCTCTGCGATGACGACTATGAATTCATGGGCGTATCCGATCCCGCGCTGCAGAGTTCGCTTCCCCATTGCCGCGACATCGTCTTGAAAGCCGAACAGGGTGGTTTCGACAATGTGCTTCTCCCTTCCGGTTATGCGCTGGGCATCGACAGCATTGCCTTTGCCGGCGCGGTCGCGCCGCTGGTGAAGCGCATGCAGCTTCTGGTCGCCGTGCGTTGCGGTGAAATGTGGCCGCCCCAGCTTGCCCGCCAGCTTGCCACGCTTGACGGCATGTTGCAGGGGCGCCTTACCGTCAACATCATTTCCTCCGACCTGCCGGGTGAAGCGCTTGCCAGTGCACCGCGCTATCGACGCACGCTCGAGGTGATGGAAATCCTGCGCACGCTGCTGGCGGGCCGGCCGCTGGTACTTAGAGGTGAATTCTACGATCTCGAACTTGCGCCGCCGCGTGTCGCGCAACCGCACCGTGAACCTCCGCCATTCTATTTCGGCGGTCTGTCGGACGATGCACGCGATGTCGCGGCGCGTGCCGCGGATGTCTTCCTGATGTGGCCGGATCGAATCGGGAATATCCGCGCCGTACTCGACGACATGCGCCGGCGCGCCACCGCCTGTGGCCGGACATTGCGTTTCGGATACCGCGTTCACGTGATCGTCCGGGAGACCGAAGCCGAGGCACGTGCGGCAGCGCGTCGCTTGATGTCGAAGCTCGACGATGTCACCGGTGAGGAGATTCGTCGGAAATCCCTTGATGCATCCTCTTTCGGCGTCCGCCGCCAGGCCGAGATGCGCGACGAGGCCGACGATGAGGGCTTTGTCGAAGACAACCTCTGGACGGGTATCGGCCGTGCACGTTCGGGCTGCGGCGCGGCCATTGTCGGCGATCCCGACCAGGTCCTGAAAAAGATCGGGGCCTATCGTGCCCTCGGTCTCGATGCCTTCATTTTCTCCGGCTATCCCCATGCGAGGGAATGTGACCTCTTCGCGCGCCATGTTCTCCCGCGGATCGATCACGCGCCGCTCTTTTCCCGTGGCGCCTGAGCGTCTACACTCCGCGCCGCCGAAGGTGCCCCGGCCGCAAAACCGGGGTTAAAAGGGAACGTCCGCGCATTCTCGGAATGTCAGGGCGGCTGCCCCCGCAACTGTAGGCGGCGAGCTCTCTTCTCAAGCGCCACTGGATCCGTCCGGGAAGGCAGGGGAGGGCAAGGACCCGCAAGCCAGGAAACCTGCCTCGGCTGTCGTCCGTCTCCGGGCCGGGGTGTGCCGGGAGGGAGCGGGTTTCCGCGCGCGGCGACATCTCTGGGATGTGACGGAGCGCGGTGATGTGGAGAATTCTCGGTCTGACGATGGTGCTGTTCTGCCTCATGGCGGCCGCCATTGCGCGCGCCGGCGAAGGGCTGCCACCCGCACCCCAGCGGATCGTCTCGATCAATCTCTGTTCCGACATTCTGGCCGCCGATCTCGCCGCGCCGGGCACATTGAAATCGGTGTTCCGTCTGGGTCGCGATCCGCATGATTCGGCGGTCGCACATCTTCTGCAGCATGTGCCGCCCAATGACGGCCGCATCGAGGACATTCTGCCCTTCGCGCCCGATCTCGTGCTGGCGCATCGCTATACCTCGCCCTTTACGCTCGACCTGCTGCGCCGCATCGGCGTACCGGTCGTGACGGTGAAGGACGCCCGTACCTTCGCCGACATCCGCGACAACATCGAAACGGTGGCCGCGGCGCTTGGCCGCGAGGCGGAGGGCAGGGCGCTGATTGCTCGCTTCGACGCCGAAATGGCAGCCACGCGCCGCGAGGGTCCGCGCCCTCCCACTGCCATTCTCTATCAGGACCTCGGCGGTGCCGTGACACCTGACAGCATTCTCGGCCGCATTGTCGCGCATACCGGTTTTCGCAATGTGATCGACAATGAAAATCCTTTCGGTCTGGTCTATCCGGGCATCGAGGATGTGATCGCGCTGCGGCCCGAACTTGTCGCCATCGGCATCTACCGTCCCGGTCAGCCTTCGCAGGCAAGCGCGCTGCTGCAGCACCCCGCCCTCCGCCTCTATCGCACGCGCTATGCCCGCGAGGTCGATCTGCCGGCGCGCGACTGGAACTGCAGCACCCGCTACGTCACCGCCATCGCCGCCCGCCTCGCGGCGACATATGACGAGATGCTGGTGCGGAGGGTGACGCAATGACCCGCCCCCTCAATATCTGGACCGTCAACCTCGGCCTTGCCGCGCTGACGCTCGCGCTCCTCGCCGCTTCCGTTTATTTCGGCCGCGGCGGCGAACTGCTGACCGAAAAATTCCGCACCATGTCGCAGATCGATCGCGAGCTTGCCTGGCTGGTGCTGACCGAAGTGCGCCTGCCGCGCGCGCTGCTCGGCCTGCTGGTCGGCGCGACGCTCGGCCTCACCGGCGCCGGGCTGCAGGGCCTGTTGCGCAATCCGCTGGCCGAGCCTGGATTGATCGGTGCATCGAGCGGTGCGGCGCTCGGCGCGGTGCTGGTCTTCTATTTTGGCATGGCTGTTGGATCGGCCATGCTGGTACCGCTCGGTGGCATTGCCGGGGCGCTGGCGGCGCTGGCGACGCTTTACCTGCTGGCCGGACGCAACCCGTCCATCGTCACCATCATCCTTGCCGGCGTCGCGATCTCCGCCTTCTGCGGCGCCTTGACGTCGCTGGCGCTCAACCTGTCGCCAAGCCCCTATGCGGCGCTCGAAATCGTCTTCTGGATGCTGGGGTCGCTCACCGACCGCAGCATGGCGCAGGTCTGGTTTGTGCTGCCCTTCATGTTCGTCGGCTGGCTGCTCGTCCTCTCCACCGCCCGCGCGCTCGACGCGTTGTCGCTGGGCGAAGACACGGCGGCAACGCTCGGCTTCTCGCGCCGCTCGGTCACGCTGCGTGCGATCGCCGGCACCGGGCTTGCCGTCGGCGCCGCCGTTTCCGTCACCGGCGTCATCGGTTTCGTCGGCCTCGTCGTGCCGCATCTGATGCGCTCGCTGGTCGGTCCCCGTCCGGCCGCGCTGCTCGTGCCGAGCGCGCTTGCCGGCGCCGCACTCGTTCTCGCCGCCGATCTGCTGGTGCGTCTGCCGACGGGCGGCCCGGAGCCGAAGCTCGGCGTCGTCACCGCACTCATCGGCGCGCCATTCTTTCTCTGGCTGATCCTGAAGACGCGAAGGGAGCACCCGTGATGCAACTTTCGCTCACTCACGTTCACGCATCCTTGGGCGGCACGCGCGTCATCCGCGACGTTTCGCTGGTGGCGGGCGCCGGCGCTTTCATCGGACTGATCGGCCCCAACGGCGCCGGCAAGACGACGCTGGTGCGCGCCGTCGCGGCGCTGATCCCGCATCAAGGAACGATCGAACTCGATGGTCAGGCGGTTGCCGCGATGGAGCCGCGTGCCCGCGCCCGCGCCATTTCCTATCTGGCGCAAGGAGCGGGCAGTCACTGGCCGCTGGAGGTGTCGCGCCTCGTCGCGCTCGGCCGCCTGCCGCATCTGGCACCTTTCCGCGCGCCGGCGCCTGAAGACGAGGCGGGCATCGCCCGCGCCATGCAACTCGCCGATGTCGGAAATTTCCGTGGCCGCGACGTGCTCACGCTTTCCGGTGGCGAGCGCGCCCGTGTGCTGCTCGCCCGCGCGCTGGCGGTCGAGGCGCCGCTGATGCTGGTCGACGAGCCGGTCGCCTCGCTCGATCCCTATCATCAACTCGGCATAATGGAAGTGCTGCGCGCTTACGCGAGCGAAAACCGCACGGTGATCGCGGTGCTGCACGACCTCTCGCTGGCCGCGCGCTATTGCGACCGGCTGGTGCTGCTCGACAACGGTGTCGTGAAAGCCGACGGGCGCCCGGAGGAAGTCCTGACGCCCGCCAATCTCGAAGAGGTCTACCGCATCCGCGCCGTCATCGGCGGCGAGGGCGAACGCTTCGTGCTGCCGCTCGCCCGTACCGACTGACTACTCTGCTGCGCTCGCCGTGTGTCCGGCGCCGGAAAAATTGATCCGCTTCAGATACTCAATGCCGTCCTCGGCGATCGCGTCGCCCACCATCTCGTCGCCCTCGCGGCGCAACTCGTCCATATCGACATAGGTGGCGTAGAAGGCCTTGGTGCGGTCGGTGATGATGCCGGCTTTCAGCAGCGTCTTGATCAAAACCCGGAAGATATTGGTCTGGTTCGACATCGCCTTGCGCCGCTTGTCATCGGTGCGGCTCTTGACGACCTCATGCAGCACTTCTTCCCAGTCGAGGTCGAACTGCGCGTAGATGACTTTCTTCTGTTCGGGGTTGGCAAGGTTGAACAGCAGCGTCTGAAAACACTCCGCCGCCCAGTCTTCGATCGTGTTGCGCTCGCTCTGGGTCAGGTGCGGCACGGTCCGGTCTGCCCAGATCTTCCCGAACTTGTGGTGGAAGGCTTCGTCGGTCATGACCAGTTGGCAGAGATGCCTGAGCACAGGGTCGTTGGAATAGGAATAGAGCGAGGCGAAGGCGCCCATCGCGAGGCCCTCCACCAGCATCTGCATGCCGACAACCTTCTTGTAGACTTCCGGCGCGTTGACCATCTCGGTAAGCAGGTTGCCGAGCGTTGGTCCGACGGGGAGCGGCTTGCCCCAGCGCGCTTCGATATATTTCGAGAAGCCGGTCACATGGCGCGCCTCTTCGCGCGCCTGATTGGCGGCATATTCCTGTGCGCCCGGGTCCTTCAGGATGTGGCAGAGACTGGCCGACAGCGCCAGCGCACCCGCCTCGCCATGCAGGATCGACGACAGCATCCAGCGTGCGCTTTCGTTCGACAGTGCGATCTTCTGCTCAGTGCTGAGCCGGTCGGCAATCGGCGTCTGCAGCTCGAGCACGAACTCCATCGGCACGACGGTCGTCGTCTTCATGTCGAAGGGCGCCGAGAAATCGATGTATTTCGTGTCGAGCGGATCCCAGAAATGGTCGTGGGTCGCCGAGATGATCTTGTCGAAGGCGGTGGAGCGCTGGCCGTAGCGGTCGACCTCCATCATCGCCGGAAAATCGTCGGGCGCGACGGCGTTGTAGGCGCTGTCCTTGGTGATGTCGGTCGAAATACGGGTCGTCATGCTGCGAGCCTCCTCCTGATGCCGCCAGCCTTCTCCCCAAAAGGCTGACCTGCTATGAACAATACCGTAAATAGGCATCGCTGTGGAATGATCCAGATGGGCCATGCCCTGATGCTGATCCGGCGCGGCATTCCGGTCGTATCTCCCTGTAATTCTTTCGTTTTTGGATTTTCTCCATGGTCCGCCGAGAATCCGGTGTTGCACCTGCGCTGGTCTGGCTTCGGCGAGACTTGCGCCTTGCCGACAATCCGGCACTTGTCGCGGCCGCCGTGCGGGGTGGGGCTGTGGTCCCGGTCTTTGTGCTCGATCCGTCCGATCCTCCAGGCGGCGCATCTGCCTGGTGGCTGCATGGAAGCCTCGCGGCGCTCGGCGCCGATCTGGCACGGCGCGGCGCGCCGTTGATACTGCGGTGCGGAGACCCGGCGCGCGTGATCCCCGAACTGGCGCGCGAAACGGGAGCGGTGGCAATCTACTGGAACCGCTGCTACGAGGCTGTTGCCATCGCCCGCGACAAGGCACTGAAGGCGGCACTGTCGGCCGGCGCCTTCGAGGTGCAGAGTTTTGGCGCATCGCTGCTTGCCGAGCCGTGGGAGATACGCACCGGCGGCGGCACGCCATTCAAGGTCTTCACGCCGTTCTGGCGGGCCCTTTCGACGCACGCGCCCTTCGCATCGCCGGCACCGGCGCCGGACCGCCTGAAGGGTCTGGTCGGCCTGCCCTCCGACAAGCTCGACGACTGGAACCTGCGCCCCGCGAAACCCGACTGGGCCGCGGGCCTTCGCGCCGCCTGGACGCCGGGCGAAACGGCGGCGGCGCGTCGTCTGGCGGGCTTTCTCGATCATGCGGTGGCGGCCTATGGCGCCGCCCGCAACATGCCCGCGATCGATGCGACGTCGCGCCTGTCGCCGCATCTGCACTGGGGCGAAATCTCGCCGCGCCAGATCTGGTCGGTCGCCGAAGCAACCGCCATCGCGCATCCAGATGCATCTGCCGGCGTCGCGTCCTTTCTGCGTGAGCTCGGCTGGCGCGACTTTGCCTATCACCTGTGTTTCCACTGGCCGGAGATCGCGAGCGAAAACTGGAAGCGCGAATTCGACGGCTTTCCCTGGATGGACGACGAAGAAGCCTTCCGGCGCTGGACGAGGGGCGAGACCGGGTATCCGATCGTCGACGCCGGCATGCGCGAACTCTGGACGACCGGCTTCATGCACAACCGCGTGCGCATGATCGCGGCGTCGTTCCTCATCAAGCATCTGCTGATTGACTGGCGGCGCGGGGCCGAATGGTTCGAGGACACGCTGGTCGACGCCGACCTCGCCGTCAATCGCGCAAGCTGGCAATGGGTGGCGGGATCCGGCGCCGATGCCGCGCCGTATTTCCGCATCTTCAATCCGGTGCTGCAGGGCGAAAAATTCGACGCTGAAGGGGCCTATGTCCGGGCCCATGTGCCGGAACTTGCCGGGCTGGCTCCTCGTTATATTCACAGGCCCTGGGATGCGCCGGAAGAGGCGCTGCGGCGCGCGAGCATCGTGCTTGGCGACACCTATCCGGCGCCGATGGTCGATCATGCGCAGGCCCGTGCCCGGGCGCTGGCCGCCTATGCGGAAATCAGGAAGCCCGGCTGACGGAGGGCGCGTCTGTCGTCGGCCTGTCCTTCGGTACGGTCAGGCGGGTCAGCGCGAGTGAAAGACGATAGGGCAGCATCTGCAGCAGCCGCAGGATCAGGGAAAAGTGCCGCGGAAAGGTGATCTCGAACCGGTTCGAGTGCAGCCCGCGATAAAAGGCCTCTGCGGCGTCGGCGCTTTCCATCAGGAACGGCATCGGAAATGCGTTCTTGTCGGTCAGCGGCGTCCGGACGAAACCCGGATTGACGATCTGCACGGCGATGCCGCTGCGCGCCAGATCGGGCCGGAGGGCCTCGGCCATGTTGATCAGCGCCGCCTTGCTGGCACCATAGACGGCCGAAGTCGGCAGCCCGAAATAGCCGGCGAGCGAGGCGACCATCGCGACGCGGCCCTTGCGTCGTCGGATCATGCCGGGCAGCACGGCCTCGAGCGCGTTGACAGTGCCCATGAAATTCAGTTCGAAGAGCGGCCGCGCTTTCGCCGCCGTCAGTTCGGCGCCCATCAATGCCTGATAGGTGCCGGCGCAGAAGACGGCAATGCCGATCGGCCCCAATTGAGTCTCGATGCGGGTGACAGCGGCAGCAAGGCTGGCCGCGTCGGTCGTATCGGCCGCGACCGGCAACACCTGGCCCTCGGCCTCGCGCGCCAGCGCTTCGAGCGCGTCCTGCCGCCGGGCGGTCGCCGCCACGCGATATCCGGCCCTGGCCATGCGCAGCGCAAGCGCCCGGCCGATGCCGGAACTGGCGCCGGTGATCCAGACGACGTCCTTGATTTCATTTTTCATCGCGAAGCCACCTCTTGCACCAGCGGCCGGTCGAGTCGCTCGATCGTGTAGTCGACTTCCGAGCCCCGTGCCATGAAGGCGACGTTGAGCCATTCGTTCTTCACGGAATAGAGAAGGCGGAGATTGAGATCGCCGCTCATCTCGTATTCCTGCGCCGTCACCGTTCCGCCGTCGACCAAGACCTCGCGCGGAGCGACCGGCGTCACGGCGACGTCGATGATCCGTCCGCGCTGCGTGTCGAGAAGTCGCGTTTGCGATACGGTCGCCGGATTCCAGTAGCTGGTCGGAATGATGTCGGCCGGTGCTGTGAAGGTACCGCCGGCGGAGCTGGTGACTTCGAGCCCTGCATCGCTTGCCCGCGCGCTGACACTGTAGCGGCGGCCGTCATCATTGGTCTCGGTGTCGAGGGACACCAGACGGCCGGAGCGCCACACTTCACGGTTGTGGTGCTCGTAGCGGAAAAGCGTGATCGGACCGAAGCGCACCTCGAGCTGAATGTCGATATCGACATGGAGCGCGTCGCCGTCTTGCGAAAACCTGATCTGATGTGTGCCGATGGGTGTCCCCCCACGCTCGACGCGGAACGCAAACGCGGGGGCAAGAGCCGGGTCAGGGGCGGACTCCGGCTGCGCTGCGCCCGCGCCGAGGCTGGGGGCCACCAGAAGGAATGTGAGAACCGCAAATTTCAGGACGGGCGATGTCACGACCGGGGGATCCTTTCGGGGTCACAGGCCGGTCCATGTTCCGGCTCTCACCCCTTGGATACGCCCCTTGATCCGGCCCGGATCACCCTTTCCGCATCGCCTCGAAATGGGCCTGCAGGGCAAGACTGGCCGCGACCGTGGCGTTCAGCGATTCGACGGCCCCCGTGGTCGGAATACCGAGTCGCCGGACATTCAGGCCAGCCGGCAACCCGAGCCCCTCTTCGCCCAGGACCAGCCGGATGTCGGGGGGCCAGCGAAAGGTACCGATATCCTCGCCGCCACCATCGAGTGCCGCCATCGGGCCCGCCCCATGATTGAGCGCCGGCCAGCCAGGGCCCTTGAGGAATTGCAGTTCGAACTGCGCATTGGCCGCCGCCCGGAGGGCCTTCGGATGGAAGGGGTGCGCCGCTGCCTCCATCAGCACGACGCGCCTGGCCCCGAAGGCTGCCGCACTGCGCAGCACGGCGCCGAGATTGGCCGGGTCGCCCAGCGCGCAGACGAGTTCGAGCCCCTTCGGCGCCTTCGAAAAATCGGCCGCCGGCATTTCGGGTACCCGGCCCACCAGCAGCGGAAAGCCGGTGCCGTTGATGTCGAGCGTCTCGAAAAGCGCCCGTGACAGCACGAAACGTTCGAGCGCCGCCGGCGCTTTCAGTGCCGCGATGTCCGCCTCTTTGGCCGCCAGCACGGCGCTGAACTGGTCGCCGTGCCGCTTCAACGCCTCCGGAACGGTCTTGCGCCCGGCCAGCAGGAAGGCCCCATGTTTCCGGATGCCCCGTGTCTCGCCGAGCGCGGTCCATAACTTCATGCGCGCATTTTGCGGGCTCTCGATCACGCGTGCGCCGCCGCCGTTCATATTTGGTCCTTGTGAGAATACCTGCCCCTCGCCGATCATAGGCGGATAAGAACGGGCAGGGGGGAACAAATGTTCGAAGTGGCTTTTATGCGCGGCGACGGTCTGGACGGGCTGCGCCTTGCGCTGGTTCTGCTCTCGTTGACCGCTTCGCTGGGCTATCTGGCGATCGAAAGCCGTCCGCCCTCGGCGCTCCGCACGGGCCTCAAGACGGCGGCGATCGGGTTCTGGGTGCCATTGCCGCTTCTGGCACTGCCGGGCGTGGGCCTGCTGCCGCTCGTTCTTTTGGCCGCCGCCTTCCTCCTGTCGAGCGCTGGCGATCTCTTCTTGGCGATGAAGGACAATCCGCGCAATTTCCAGCGCGGTCTGGCGGCCTTCCTTGCCGCGCATGTTTTCTATCTGGCGGTCATGGCGCCGCTGGCGAGCCGTCCCGAAGGCCTCGTCGCCAACGCCGCTTCGTTGCTCACCGGCGTCGGCGCACTGGCGCTTTTCTTTTGGCTGCGGCCCAATCTCGGCGCGCACAAGTTGCCGGTTGCCATCTACCTGGTGACGATCCTGTTCATGGCGCTGGCGGCGCTGGCCATTCCGGCGGCGCAGCCCTGGCTCGGACTCGGCGCGGTGCTCTTCGTCATATCCGACGGCGTCATCGCCGCCGACAAGTTCGGCCGCAGGATTCCGTTTCGCGGGCCGATCGTCTGGACGACATATTATGCGGGTCAGGCGCTGATGGCGCTGGCCCTGCTCGCGCTGCTGCGGTGATCCGGTGACCGGCGAAATTCCGATCGGCGGCACCTGCGACCCGCACTTCGCGCCGGTCCGCGAGGCCTTCATCGGCAATTTCCGCGAACGCGGCGAGCCGGGTGGCGCCGTCGCGCTGATGGTCGACGGCCGCCTCGTCGCCGATCTCTGGGGCGGCTGGCGCGATGCCGCGCGCCAGACGCCTTGGGCGCGCGAAACGCTGGTCAACTTCTTCTCGGTCGGCAAGGCTTTCACATCCCTCGTCGCGCTGCGGCTTGTCGAGCGTGGGCTCCTCGATCTCGATGCGCCAGCCGCAAGGCTCTGGCCGGAGTTTGCGGAACATGGCAAGGAGCGCGTGACGCTGCGCCACATCCTCTCTCACCAGGCCGGCCTCCCCGCGATCCGCGAGGAATTGTCCGACAGCGCGATTTTTGACGCGCCGCGCATGGCGGCGGCACTTGCCCGCCAGAAGCCCTGGTGGGAACCCGGCACCGCGCATGGCTATCACGTCAACACCTTCGGCTTTCTCGCGGGTGAGTTGGTGCGTCGGGCGAGCGGCAAGACCCTCGGCACGATCCTGCACGACGAAGTGGCGGGCCCGCTCGGCGCCGACGTCCATATAGGTCTTCCGCTGACGGAGCACGCCCGTTGCGCCGAGTTTCTCTGGCCCCCGGTGCTGCCCGAACGCCCGCCGGGCGACCTGCCGGACGACGCGCTGATGAAATGGAGCACCTATTGGAACCCGCCGGGCATTTCGGGCGCGGGATGGGTCAACCGGCCCGAATGGCGCATGGCCGAAATCCCCTCGACCAATGGCCACGGCACGGCGCGCGGCATTGCCCGCGTCTATGCGGCGCTCGCCAATGGTGGCGCGATTGAAGGTGTCGAAATCCTGTCGGGCGGCATGCTGGCAGAAGCGACCACCGAACATTCCTTCGGCCCCGACAGCATTCTCGAGCGCGAGTCGCGCTTTGCCCTCGGTTTCCAGCTGCCACAGGCCGAGCGTCGTCTTGGCCCCAATGACGAAGCCTTCGGCCATTTCGGTGCCGGCGGCTCGCTGGGCTATTGCGACCCTGTGGCCCGCGTCGCTTTCGGCTACGTCACCAACGACATGGGCCCGCGCTGGCAGAACCCGCGCAACCGCGCCCTGATCGAGGCGATCTACGCAAGCCTTGCATAGGCGTGCTGCGCCGGTGCCCTCAGTTGCTCATGGCGATCGACAGCGCGAACGCTGCTGCACAGAGAACCGCCATGATCAGCACATGATGCCTGGTTTTCCGCAAGGCCGATCTGAGGGGTGTCGATTGCTTGCTCATGCAATTCGCTGCCGACTGCCTGCGGGCGCGATCTTCCCGCGCCGCCACCAGGCGACGTGTCGCCGGAGGATCGAAATCCAGAAGCTTGCCGGGCGTGACGCGTCAGCGCGAGTAGTCTGTTCGCATGATGATTGCCGGACCTGAAGAAACATCTGCTGTATCCTCCCAATCGCCTGTTCTTGTCCATTCATCCCGCCGTCGAATTGACGATCGGATATTGCACGCTCTGGGTGATCGCGATCGGCGTCGGCCAGACGAAGGACAGCGCCGTTCGGAACGAGAACACCACATCGACATTGAGTGTGCCGGGAGCGCCGGCGCTGGCGGGTGTGATTGCGACGTCGATCGCGAGATCGCTCTGCGTGAGCCGCGCAAGCGCCGTTCGGATATCGCTCTCGACGGCGCCTGGCGTGACCGCATCGGCGATGATGACGCGGCGCACCGCGTTCTCGCTCTCATGCCCGATCAGGCTCCAGGTCCAGAAAGCGCGTCCGGTTTCGATCGTGCCGGTGATCGCCACCATCAGCGGCAGCGCGATGATGGCGAATTCGACCGCCGATGTGCCGGCGCGATCGCCGGCAAACCGGGAAAGCCGCAACCATGCCGGTCGCGCGCGGTGACGGCGGTCATGGACAGGCGGGCGGTTCATGGCAGTTGCACCACACCGGTCCGGCTGATGACGATCGGCTCGTCGCTGACGCCGGAAACCGGAAACAGCGTCTGGTGCACCTTTTCGACCCGGATGGAAACGAAGTCGCGCCGGTGGGAGGGCGCCTCGCACGGCGTCTCGTCCGAAATCGGCGTGCCGTCGCTGCACTCGCTATGGGGCGTCACGGTGACGGTTGCGGTGGCCGCATCGAAGCCGCCCGCTGCCAGCGCCGTATTGACGATGCCGTCGACATCCGAGCGGGCGAACATCGTGTATCGCAGCGCCGCGTCGACGCCGCTGACGACCTTCGCGCGCGCGCCGATATAGACGGCCGTCTCCGCAAGGCCCAGCACCATCACCATGATGATCGGCAGGATCAGTGCAAACTCAAGCGCCGAAACGCCAGCCTCGTCCCGCCGGAAGCGGCGGCGAACCATGCGGCAGCAAGAGGCGATTCGGCGATGCGGTTTCATTCCGGACCTCATTCGACCAGAACGGCGGAAAGCGTTCCGATCGTTCGCAGGGAATTGTCCGTGCACCGCGCAGGAACGGAGAGGCTCGAACTGCCGCCGAAGGTGACGGTATGGGCCACCAGCTGAATGCAGCCGTCGGGAAAGGTGAAGTTGCCGCTGTAGCTGATCGGCTGACTCGGAAAATAGAGCGCACCGTGGAAACGCGAATGCTGGTTGCCATTGATCGAAACATCGACCGAGGCCGGCACATTGCGATCGCCGAACATCAGAATGCCGGCAAACGGGCCCTCCGTCGGTGCGGAAAGCTCCAGCATCGCGCCGCCATGGCCCGCAAACGTGCCGTAACTGCTGCCGGTGCTGCTGGTGAAGATGATGGTCACATCGTTGCCGCGTATCGTCGCGTTCGACGTCGCATCGAAATCGCCGCGGTCCATCACATAGACGCCCGGATTGAGCCAGACATTGGAACCGGAATTGAAGGCGACGCCGCCGCAATAGACGCCGGGATTGAGTGTCACCGCGCCGGAGACAGCCAGGTTATTGGCCGTGCAGCCGCTGAAGCTCGGGACCTCGATGTCGCCATAGGGATCCGCGAGCGGTTCCTGGTCGGTCTTGATACCGGTCGTTGTCGAATAGCCCGAACCGAACACGCCGCCGGCCGAATAGACCGAGATGGCGTCGATATTGGCCGCCCCGGTGGTCGCGATCGATCGGTTATGCGCCGAATTCGAGGCGAGACCGCAGCCCTTCAGATCGGCGATCGAGGCGCCGCCGAAGGAAATGGCGTTCGATGCCGATGCGCTCAGCGCCAGCACGCAGCTCAGCCCCGCGCCGGTGATGGTCGCGACCGCGCGTGCCCGCACGACCGGTGCCTCCTCGACGAACAGGCCCGAAAGGACGATGTGCGTGCGCTCGGCGGCGACAACCTCGACGGCGTCGGGATCGCCGGCATGTGCGCCTTGTAAGGGCGGTGCGTTGATCGTGAGTTCTTCAAGCGCGCCGACATCGACGCCGTTGCGTGCCAGCACAGTGCCGACATGCGCGGCAACCGAGCCGCCGCCCGACGCGCTGCGGTCGATCGCGCCGGCAAGCGCCGCATAATCGGTCGCCGATTGCAGCTGCCGCTTGCCGCTGTACCAGCTGGCCGCGTCGAGCCCGAGCCCGCCAAGCCCGACAATGGCGGGCAGGGCAAGCGCGAAGGTAACGGCCGAGGCGCCGCGCGCATCGCGTCTCAGCGCTGCAAGGCGCTGCCCGATCCGGCACGGGCTTTTTGAGGCTGTGGCTTCGGACTGCCGCATTTCTTCTGCTTCCTTCGGCACGGGTCGTCATGGCCAGGTCGGACATCGCCGCCCTTGCTCTGAATTTATGACCGGCCTGTTAAGGGAATCTGAGATCGTCTGCCGCAATTTGACCGAAAAACCGCGCGTTTCTGCAGACGTCAAGGCCCGGCGGGCGGCCGGATATGCCGTGCATGTTGGCGGTCTGGGGCTGTTTGCGGCGGGTCATTTGTGCCTGCTATTTGGTACAATTCTGGGCTTGATAAGGCGCGAGCGGCAGCTTTTTTGGTTCATTGCTCCGTTTTGCGTGCAGTCACCTATGCGCTCTTGGCCGCCTTTATCGGCGCCATGTCTCTCGCGGATGACTGGATCTAGTTGATGCAGGGAAAAATGGTGCTGTTGGAGAGGATTGAACTCTCGACCTCTCCCTTACCAAGGGAGTGCTCTACCACTGAGCTACAACAGCGTCCGGGCTTCGGGGGGCGGCCGACGGAAAGTCCGGCCGGACCGGTCTGAAGTCTCGCCCCGTTAGGTAAAGACGACGTGACCGGTGGTCCGAAAGCGCGCGGAAAGTGCCACAGGGTCCCCCCTCTTGCAAGCCGCGCGCATCGGCCTTTTGCGGCCCTTCGCCGCCATGTTGACGGGACGGGGCCCTGCGCCCAAAATCGCCGCGGCGGGCAGGCTTGCCCGCATCATCCCGGCAACCGAAAGCGCCCCCATGAAGAAGACCCCGAGCCAGTTCAATCCGCGCGAGCCCGGCGGCAAGGGAACCGATCGCGCCTCCCAGACGCAGGAGGCAAGGGCCCGTCAGGCCCGTCAGGCCGAGGCATTGCGCGAGAACCTGAAGAAGCGCAAGGCCCAGGCCCGTGCCAAGACCGGAACGCAGGGAAAATCGGCGGAAAAGGGCGCATCGGCGCCGGCCGCCTTGGCGGCGCCCAAGGCCGGCGCCACCGGCAAACCCGCCGCAAGGTCGAAAGCGAAACCCGGATAGGCCGCGAAATCGTCCGAAAACCGCCCGATTGATCCCTGACAAGAGCGAGGTGCGGCACCGGCGTGACACCCGGGGCGGCTTTCCTCTATAACGCGCGGAAACCGGATCGGACGCTTATCCCATGGACACCATTCACATTCGCGGCGGCCGCCGCCTCACGGGCGCGATCCCGATCAGTGGCGCCAAGAACGCGGCCCTGCCGTTGATGACGGCGGCACTGCTGACCGACGAGCCGCTTCGGCTCGCCAACATGCCGCGCCTGGCCGATGTGCGCACGCTGACGAAGCTGCTGGGTGCGCTGGGTGGCGAGGTCGCGCTCGACGAGGACGCCGGTGGCGATGTGATGACGATTCGCGTTGCGGATATCGCCTCCACCACCGCGCCCTATGAAATCGTCTCGCAGATCCGGGCGAGCTTCTGGGTGCTCGGCCCCTTGCTGGCCCGCTGCCACGAGGCCAAGGTCTCGCTGCCCGGCGGCTGCGCCATCGGCGCGCGCCCGGTCGACCTGTATATCAAGGGCCTGCAGAAGATGGGGGCCGAGATCGACCTCGTCGAAGGCTATGTGCTGGCCCGGGCGCCGGGCGGTCTCAAGGGCGCCGTCATCCGTTCGCCGATCGTTTCGGTTGGCGCCACCCACACGCTGATGATGGCGGCCACCCTGGCCGACGGTGTGACGGTGCTCGAAAACGCGGCACGTGAGCCCGAAATCGGCGATGTCGCCCGCTGCCTCGTTGCCATGGGCGCGAAGATCGAGGGCATCGGCAGTTCGACGCTTCGCATCGAAGGTGTCGAAAGGCTGCATGGCGCCAATCATCGCGTTATCGCCGACCGCATTGAAGCCGGCACCTATGCGGTTGCCGCCGCCATGACCGGCGGCGAGGTGACGCTGGAAGGCGTGGAAGCCGAAACCTTCGAAGCCGCCCTGTCGGTGCTGCGCGCCGCGGGCGCGAATGTCGAGGCCGAGCAGGGTGCGGTCCGCGTCTTCCGCAATGGCGAGCGGCTGCAGGCGACCGATGTCGTGACCCAGGTCTTTCCGGGTTTCCCGACCGACCTTCAGGCCCAGTTCATGGCGCTGATGACGACGGCAGAAGGCGAATCCGAAATCACCGAAACGATCTTCGAAAACCGTTTCATGCATGTGCAGGAACTGGCCCGCTTCGGCGCCGACATTTCGCTGCATGGCGACAAGGCGCTGGTGCGCGGCGTCGACCGGTTGAAGGGCGCCCCCGTCATGGCAAGCGATCTGCGCGCCTCGGCGGCGCTGATCATTGCGGGTCTGGCGGCCGAAGGCGAGACCGTCATCAACCGTGTCTACCACCTCGATCGCGGCTTCGAGCGCATTGAGGCCAAGCTCGGGGCCTGCGGCGCCGAAATCTGGCGGGAAAAGGCGTGAGACCATGAACGAGCTGCGTCTCCATGCCGAGGATGCGGAAGATCTCGCCGTCATATCGGCTGCGCTCCAGGATGCGGTGACGAAAGTGGCCGATTTGGCATTCCTGCCCTCGACCCGGCGCTTTGCCCTGGTGGTCAACCGCTTCCGCTGGGAAGAGGCCGCGGCCTGCCGCGACGGCGGTGCCCGCGCCCGTGCCGGCCTTCATTTCGAGCATGTGCTGTCGGCCCAGGCGCGCAACATCGCGCAGGATCGGCCCGACGGCGTCCTCAGTCTTCTGGCGGTCCGTTACGAGGAACTCAATCCACCGTCCGGCATCGTCACGCTGGTTTTTTCGGGCGGCGGCGAGTTGCGCCTTGAGGTCGAGGCGCTGGAAGTCCATCTCTCCGATCTGGGCCTGATCTGGGAAACGCCCAACCGCCCCGAACACAAGCTGGACTGAGCCATGGCGATCCGCCTCGACACAAGAGATGCAGATTTCGAAACGGCCTTTGCCGCGCTCCTTTCGGGCAAGCGCGAAGCCTCTGTCGACGTCACCGATGTGGTAACGAAAATCATCGCCGATATCCGCGCGCGCGGCGACGCGGCGCTGATCGAATATACCCGTCGCTTCGACCGCCTCGACGGCCTCACCGCCGGAAATCTGGCGATCCCGGGAGCCGAACTTGATCGCGCGCTCGGCCTTTGCGAAGCGAAGACGCTGAACGCGCTGAAACTCGCGGCTGCCCGTATCCGTGCCTATCACACGCGTCAGACGCCGGCCGATGAACGTTTCACGGACGCGCAGGGCGTCGAGCTCGGCCATCGCTGGACGCCGGTGGGCGCGGTCGGTCTTTATGTGCCGGGCGGCACCGCCAACTACCCGAGCTCGGTCCTGATGAATGCGATTCCGGCAAAGGTTGCCGGTGTCGGGCGCCTCGTCATGGTCGTCCCCACGCCCGATGGCATCGTCAATCCGCTGGTGCTGGCGGCAGCGCGCATTGCCGGCGTCGACGAGGTCTATCGCGTTGGCGGGGCGCAGGCTGTCGCCGCACTCGCCTTCGGCACGGCGACGATCGCCGCCGTCGACAAGATTGTCGGTCCGGGCAATGCCTGGGTTGCCGAAGCCAAGCGCCAGGTCTTCGGCACTGTCGGCATCGACATGATCGCCGGCCCGTCGGAAATTCTGGTGCTGGCCGATGGCGAGAACGATCCCGAATGGATCGCTGCCGACCTTCTCTCCCAGGCCGAGCATGATGCCAGCGCCCAGTCGATCCTGATCACCGACGATGCCGAATTCGCGACCCGCGTCGAACGGGCGGTCGAGCGTCAGCTGAAACTGCTGCCGCGCGAAACCACGGCAACGAAAAGCTGGGCCGATTTCGGCGCCGTCATCACGGTTGGAAGTCTTGCCGACGCGGTGCCGCTGGTCGACCGTCTCGCGCCCGAACATCTCGAAATCGCGGTCGACGATCCCGAGCCGCTGGCCGCCGCCGTCTCCAATGCCGGCGCGATCTTTCTCGGCCGTTTCACGCCCGAAGCGATCGGCGACTATGTGGCGGGCTCGAACCATGTTCTTCCCACCGCGCGCTCGGCGCGTTTTTCGTCGGGCCTCAACGTGCTCGACTTCATGAAGCGGACTTCCATCGTCCGCTGCGATGCCGACGCGCTGCGCGCCATCGGTCCCGCCGCGCTGGCGCTTGCCGAGGCCGAAGGTCTCGATGCCCATGGCCGTTCGGTTTCGATCCGTCTGAATCTGTGATCTCGCCGTCGCCCCGTTGGGGGGGGCAGGGTGGGGGCACTCGCATCGCCCGGCCAAATCGGCTTAAAGTACCGCCACCATGCCCGATCAATCCGCAGGCGATGAAACCAGGCCGGACGGCGCGCCCCCCGAAGGCGCGCAGTACCGCATTGTCGACCTCGTTCTCGACGAGCGCACGGTGGTGCGCCGCAGCCCCGATGTCGAGCATGAGCGCAAGGTGGCGATCTTCGACCTGCTGGAGGAGAACGTCTTCGCGCCGGTCGGCAGCGACGGCGGACCCTATGTTCTGCATCTCGCCATAGAGGACAACCGCCTCGTCTTCGACATTCGCCGCGAAAATGCCGAACCCCATGGCAAGGTGCTGCTCTCGCTGACGCCGTTCCGCCGCATCGTGAAAGACTATTTCATGATCTGCGAGAGCTACTACGACGCGATCAAGACGGCCGCCCCCGCCCAGATCGAGGCGATCGACATGGGCCGCCGCGGTCTCCACAACGAGGGCTCCGAACTGCTGAAGGAACGCCTCGCCGGAAAGATCGACATGGACTTCGACACCGCGCGCCGCCTCTTCACGCTGATCTGCGTGCTGCATATCAAGGGATGACGATGGCGGCCGGCGGCGCAGAACGCGAAGGCAATACGGCCCTGCCCGGGTCGGTCCTGTTTGCCTGCAATCTCAATTCGATCCGCTCGGCCATGGCCGAGGCAATCCTGAAAAACCTGCACGGCAACCGCATCTTCGTCGATTCCGTCGGCGTCCGCCCGGCCGACGCGCCCGATCCCTTCACGGCCGAGGTGCTGCGCGAGCAAGGCCTGGTGCCGCCGGCAAGCGGGCCCAAGGGCTTCGACGACCTCGAGGAAACCAGCTTCGACCTGATCGTTGCGTTGACGCCCGAGGCCCGCGACATGGCCGAGGCGCTGACCCGCTCGTCGGCGACCGAGGTCGAGTTCTGGGCGATCGACGATCCGCTGGCATCGCCCACCGGCGGCAATCGCGAACGCCGCCTCGCCGCCTATCGCGAGCTTTGCAACCAGTTGCGCCGCCTGATCGAGGCCCGCTTCCCGCGCGCCGAAAAGGCAGCCATCTGACGGATTCGCAAGTCCGGATGCGCCTCCGCCATCGCAGCGCATCATGGCCCCGCCATAGTCGCCCGGGGATAGGTCGATCGGATCGGCCGCCCCTCGCCGAGGATGGGAAGAGGGAACAGGGTCGGATAACCGCAAGCGAGCCCTCAAGCTGCCGCAATCGCTGTGCTATAGTCGGCACCATTGCCACGCTCAGGGGGAGCCCCGCCTATGAATCCCGTCGCCGCCATCATTGCCGCCGTCATCCTTGCTCTCGGTCTTGCCCTGGGCGGCTGGTTCGGCGGTCAGGGCCTCGTTCAGTCCCGCCTTGGCGACCGCTCGGTTTCGGTCAAGGGCCTTTCGGAACGCGAAGTGAAGGCCGACCTGGCGCTGTGGGGTCTGCGCTTCGTTGCTACCGGCAATGACCTCAAGGAAACGCAGGTCGAAATCAAGCGCAATGCCGACAATGTGATCCGCTTCCTGAGGTCGCACGGCTTTTCCGAAGACGACATCGAGCGCCAGGCACCCCAGGTCACCGACCGTCTGGCGCAGAACTGGAGCAGCGGTCAGGTCGAAAGCCGCTTCATCATCGCCCAGCAGATCGTGCTGCGCACAACCGACATCGACCGCGTGGTCAAGGCCAACAGCGAGTCGAGCGCGCTGGTCGATCAGGGCGTCGTGCTCTCCAACGAATACGGGCCCGTTCGTCCCTCCTACCTCTTCACCGGCATCGCGGCCTTGAAGCCCGAAATGATCGAGGAAGCAACGAAGCGTGCCCGCGAGGCGGCCGAGACCTTCGCCGCCGATTCGGGCTCGAGCCTGGGCGGCATCCGACGCGCCTGGCAGGGCCAGTTCGAAATCCTCCCCCGTGATGCCACCCCCGGCACCCAGGAAGCCGAGCAGGTGGTGAAGACGGTCCGCGTCGTCTCGACCATCGAATATCTGCTGGTCGACTGATCCGGCGCCCTTTGGGGCGCGAATTCCCGCGAGAAATCAACGCTTTGCGGTCCCGGGCAGCGCGATTCCGCGTGCTCGCCACTTGATTTTCCGGCGCTTTCTGACCATTCTCCGGCAAATTTCCGAAGGAAGCTGAATGTCGAAGGAAGAACTGCTCGAGTTTCCGGGCACCGTCACGGAACTGCTGCCCAACGCCACGTTCCGCGTCAAGCTCGAGAACGAACACGAGATCATCGCCCACACGGCCGGCAAGATGCGCAAGAATCGCATCCGCGTGCTGGCGGGCGACAAGGTGCTTGTCGAGATGACGCCCTATGATCTGACCAAGGGCCGGATCACCTACCGGTTCAAGTGACCGTTCCCCGCCTTGTCCTGGCAAGCGCCTCGCCCCGCCGTCTCGAACTGCTGGCGCGCATCGGCATCGAACCCGCCCTCGTCGTCCCCGCTGAAATCGACGAAACGCCCCTGAAGGGTGAATTGCCGCGCGCCCATGCGGCGCGGCTGGCGCGCGAAAAGGCCGAGGCGGTTGCCGCCCTCCACCCGCAAGCCCTGGTGCTGGCCGCCGACACGGTGGTTGCCTGCGGCCGCCGCATTCTCCCCAAGGCCGAAACCGAGGCGCAAGCCCGTGCCTGTCTCGCGCTGCTGTCGGGCCGCGCCCACCGGGTCTGGACGGCCATCCACCTGAAGACGCCTGCGCGCGAAAGCGCCCGCGCCGTCGAAACCCGCGTCGCCTTCAAGCGTCTCTCGCAAACCGAAATCGAGGGCTACATCGCCTGCGGCGAATGGCAGGGCAAGGCCGGCGGCTACGCGATCCAGGGCCGCGCCGCCATTTTCGTCCGTTCCCTGATCGGTTCTCATTCCGCCGTCGTCGGCCTGCCGCTTTACGAGACGGCGGCGCTCCTCGACGGTGCCGGCTACCCGCTCTGGCCGCGTTAGGCCTGCTTGTCATTCGCCATCGCCAGCGGCGACGGCGGAAAATCAACGCCATTCCCCGTCTGGCCTCACTGCCGACAACAGTGTTAGGATCGAATCCACAGAATTGACGGTGAAATTGGGGGCATCGGCCGCGTGGGGGCGCGGGCGGTGCAAATCGGGAACTGGATGTCCGAAGAAGTCTTGATCAATGTCGGCCCCGGCGAAACACGCGTCGCGGTCATCGAGAACGGTCGGCCGGTGGAACTCCTCCTCGAGCGCACCATGGAAGACGACCTGAAGGCGAAGACCGGCCGCGCCGGCCATTCGCTGATCGGCAACATCTTTCTCGGCCGCGTCCAGCGCGTGCTGCCGGGCATGCAGGCGGCCTTTGTCGATGTCGGTCTCGAACGTGCCGGTTTCCTGGGCGCGCGCGAGGCGCGCTGTCTTTGCGAACTGACCGGGCTCGATGAGGGCGTGCTGCCGCCGATCAGCGCCTGCGTGCAGGAAGGTCAGGCGATCCTGGTGCAGGCCGTCAAGGATCCGATCAGCGACAAGGGCGCGCGCCTGTCGGCCAACGTCACCATTCCGGGCCGCCTGCTGGTGCTGGTGCCGAACCAGTCCGGCGTCGCGCTGTCGCGCCGCATCGAGGACGAGGCCGAGCGCGAACGTCTGACCGCGCTGGTCGAGGAAATGGTCGAGCGTTTCAACCCGATGGGCGTCACCGGCGAGCCGGCCGGCTTCATCGTCCGCACAGCGGCGATCGGCGCGACGACCGAGGACATCGCCGCCGACGCGCGCCAGCTCGCGGAAGAATGGCGCAAGCTGCGCGAAACCGAAAAGCGCTCCTCGGCGCCTTGCGTCGTCTTCCACGACCTCGACCCCGTCTCGAAGACCTTGCGCGATTGCGTCAGCGCCGATACCGCGCGTGTGCTGATCGACGATGCCGACGCCTTCGGCGAGGCGCAGCGCTACTGCCGCCGCGCCATGCCCGAAATGATCGACCGCGTGCAGCTCTTCAACGGGCCGGGCTCGCTCTTTTCGCTGTATGACGTGGACGGAGAAATCGAGGCGGCGCTCGAGCCGCGCGCCGAGCTGCCGTCGGGCGGCTGGATCACCGTCGAGACGACCGAGGCCCTGACCGCCATCGACGTCAATTCGGGCCGCTACACCGCGGCGACCGGCCTTGAAGAAACCAGCGTCAAGATCAATCTCGAGGCGGTCGACGAGATCGTCTACCAGCTGCGCCTGCGCGGCACCGGCGGCATCGTCGTCATCGACTTCATCCATCTGAACGATCCGGTGAACATCCAGAAAGTGCTCGACGCGCTCAACGAGGGCTTCGCGAAGGATCGCGTGCCGACGCAGATTTCGGGCATGTCGGAATTCGGCCTTGTCGAAATGACGCGCAAGCGCGTCCGCGAACCGCTCGACAAACTGTTGACCGAGCCGGCCTATCCCTGCGGCCGCCCGCGCCGCAAGACCTGCGCAACGGTGGCCAACGACCTCTTGCGCCGCATCGCCCATGTCGCGCAGGTGACGCCCGGCCGGCCGTTGGTCGCGCGCGCCGCCGCCGACGTCGTCGACTGGCTCGAGCGCGGCAACCCGTATCTCATCGATCGGCTGCGCCGCAAGGTCGCGGTCGAGATCAGCCTGGTCGGGGAGGGCGCATTCCCGCGCGAGCGGATCGATGTCGCAACCGTTCAGTGATGCTTGAATGACCGGCACCGGAGACAAGGACAATGTCGTCAAGCTGCGCAGCCCGCGGCCATGCCCGGTCTGTGCCCGCAAGTCGGTCCCGAACTTCCATCCCTTCTGTTCGAAGCACTGCGCCGATGTCGATCTCAATCGCTGGCTGAAGGGCGCCTATGCGATTCCGGCCGTCGAGCCGCCCGACGATTGGGACGAGGGCGCGGGCCGCGACGACGGCGAAGACCGCTAAGCCTATGGCCGCGTTTGTCTTCCTGTCCCTCTGGACAGTCCGGATTCGATCTCCTATAAACCGCGAACCTCGCCGCGGTCGGCCCTTCCGGGTCCGCTTCGGAGCTTCCGCCCA